>ENA-OQEB01000352-OQEB01000352.1-human-gut-metagenome-genome-assembly--contig:-NODE-352-length-19533-cov-3.465268_pt1 | contig 19533 bp, 26 predicted proteins | sample MGYA00242787_ERZ504619 | MGnify/ENA primary metagenome ERZ504619 (study PRJEB26092, sample SAMD00036317) | human gut metagenome | host: Homo sapiens | study: EMG produced TPA metagenomics assembly of... | reverse complement strand
ATTGGCCCAGCGAAATGCCCTGGTCAGCGGGGATTTCAATGCCTTCCTGCAGCTCATTCTGGAAAGTGGACACGCCTCTTTTGCCCTGTGCCAGAACGTTTACTGCTCCACAGACGTACGGCATCAGGGGCTCTCGGTGGCGCTTGCCCTCAGTCAGACTCTGCTGGAGGGGCAGGGGGGAGCCTGGCGGATGCAGGGCGGCGGCTTTGCAGGGACCATTCAGGCGTTTGTACCGGTATGCTGACGGCAAAATATCACGACGCGATAGAAAAGGTGTTCGGTGCGGGCAGCTGCTATCTGCTCCGTCTGCGGGAGCAGGGGGCCCTGCGGGTCATTTGAACATCTGGAAGCGGCCAAACAAAAAGAGCTTCACACTCCGGCAGAAGCCGGAATCGTGAAGCTCTTTCATGTTACAGGAAAAACGACTCAGATACCGCGCTGCTGCTGTTTTTGGCGCATTTCATCCGTGAAATTAGAAACGGCAGAGAAGGTATCATCGTGATAACCGAACCAGTTGGACAGGTTCTTGTAAATGTTTTCTACAAACCGGTAGCCGGAAACAACAACATTGAACAGGAGCAAAGGCACAAACGAGATCGAGATGGAGAGGATCCCCCCCTGAAAGAAGAAATCGTCCAGGTGGAGGTTATCCGTAAAGCTGTCCAATGCATCTCCCAGTTCTCCGCCGCCAAAGATCTCCGGCAGCTCTTCTTCCGGAAGCGTTGCATAAGATGCAGGCATACGCAAGTTTTCCATAAAAGGCTCCTTTCAAAGATTTACTCAGGTGGCCAGAGCTACTGTACCTGCGGCCTGTGCTTGATTTTTGGCTTCGCTCTCGTTGTAGATATTCCGCATGTCATTGTAAATGGACAGGAAGCTCTCAATAGCAGACCTAGCCAGTAGTAGACATAAACGCCTGCAAAACCGGCAGCAACCACAGTCATGGTCTTGCCCACGGGAGTCTGGCGGCCCCAGTAATGCTCAATGGCACCCATCGTGGTCAGACCATCGTTCCGCATGTCAATGATACCGGCAATGGTGTTGCTGATGGCAGCCTGACCCAGCATACGTACCAGGTTGACACCGACATTGACGGTGAAATTCAGGACATCCTGCGCGTTGATATTCAGCTCAAAAGCGCCGCCAACGGTGTAGACCATTTCATCTTCGGAGAGAACCGCATAGGACGCGGGCAGCTGCATCGTGCTCTGATAGGTAAATTCCATGGTGGAAAACTCCTTTCGTTCGTAAAATCCGCGCAAAGGCGGATATGAAGCTAATTGGATTATAGCATAATTGCCCAAAAACAACAAGAGAGCGATGAAACCCCAAATGCGAAAGAATTGTGAAGATACTGTGGCCGTTTTGTAAAAAAGAAACGGTTCTGCGCGGAAATATGTGGAACGTCCTGTGCGGGATGCGGCGAAAAAATGTTGTGTGAAAATTGAAAATAATGCAAAAAAGAGACGGCGGGCACCAGTTCCTCCGGAAAGGAGGGGCTGGGGCCTGCGTCTTTGTATGGGGAGAAAAGAAGAAGGAACGTTTTAGCGGTCTGCCGCAGCCGGAGCCCGGTCATACAGTGCTGTCAGATCGGCAATATGCTCGGCCAGCAGACTGGTAAGCGGGGTGTCCAGTCGCCACTGCCAGTTGGCTCCCTGGGTGCTGGGGGTGTTGATGCGGGCCTCCGCGCCCAAATGCAGCCAGTCGGCCATGGGGATGATGGCCATATCCGAAACACTGGCAAGGCAGGCGCAGATCATGGCCTCTGTCAGATCCTCGGGCAGGCAGCGCAGGTAACGGCAGGCATAGTGGACATCCTCGGGGCTGGCAGATTGCCGCCAGCCCTCGGTGGTCACATTGTCATGGGTGCCGGTGTAGACCACGCTGTTGTGAGGGTAGGTGTAGGGAAGATAGTTGCCCGGTTCCCGGCTGTCAAAGGCAAACTGCATGATCTTCATGCCCGGGTAGCCGCTGGCAGTCAGCATGGTCTTGACCTCAGGGGTCAGGTATCCAGATCCTCCGCAATGATGCCGCCCTGGCCCAAAGTCTCGTGGATGGCATTGATGAAAGCACGATCCGGCCCCTTTTCCCAGTGGCCGCCTGCCGCCGTCTTGTTTCCGGCAGGGATGGCGTAGTAGCTCTCAAAACCACGGAAGTGGTCGATGCGCACGACATCATAAATCGAAGTAGCGTGCTGCATCCGGCGCTTCCACCAGGCAAAATCCTCGGCCTTGTGGCGGGGCCAGTCGTAGAGCGGATTGCCCCAGAGTTGACCGTCTGCCGCAAAGGCATCCGGGGGGCAGCCTGCCACCTGCGTCAGGTGGGTCTGGCCGTCGGTCTGGAAAAGCTCCGGCCGCGTCCACAGATCGCTGGAATCCGGGCTGACGTAGATGGGGATGTCTCCCACCAGCTGGATTCCCTTGCCGTTGGCATAGGCTTTCAGGGCGTTCCACTGGGTGTAGAAGAAGAACTGCACCGCCTTGAAATAATCCACCTGCCCGGCCAGACGCTCCCTGGCAGCGGCTACGGCAGCGGGCTGGCGGGTGCGCAGGTCATCCGGCCAGTCACACAGGCCTGCCTGTCCCTGTTCGGCCTTGATGGCCATGAACAGGGCGTAATCGTCCAGCCAGAAGCTCTGTGCCGTGCAGAAGTCTTTGTACTCCACGCTGGCTGCAGCCAGCAGAGGGTCAGCGGCTTTTTGCAGCACCACCGGGCGCTGCTGGTAGAGCACACCGTAGTCCACCGGTCCAACCGGAACCTCAGCGGGATCTCATCAGCGGTCAGATAGCCCTGCTCGTGCAGGACACGGAAATCGATAAAGTAGGGGTTCCCGGCAAAGGCGGAAAAGCTCTGGTAGGGGCTGTCACCGTAGCCGGTGGGGCCAATGGGCAGGATCTGCCAATAGGTCTGCTTTGCACAGGCCAGAAAATCCACGAACGAAAAGGCTTCTTTCCCCAGCGTGCCGATGCCAAAAGGCCCCGGCAGACTAAAAACGGGCATCAGAATGCCGCATGCTCGCATGGTGAACTCCTCCTTAACCCTTGACAGCGCCTGCAACAACACCCTCAATGATGTATTTCTGGCAGGTCATGTACAGGATGATGATGGGGATGATGGCGATGATGATGCAGGCCATCATGGGAGCCAGCTCCACACGGCCATAGCCGCCGCGGAAATACTGGATCGCCATGGGGATGGTGCGGTACTTCTTGATATCCAGCACCAGGGTGGGCAGCAGGTAGTCATTCCACACCCACATCGTCTCCAGAATGGCGGTGGAGATCATGGTGGGTTTCAGGATGGGGAACACGACCTTGAAGAAGATCTGGATGGGGTTGCAGCCGTCGATCATGGCCGCTTCCTCGATCTCCATGGGAACGCTCTTCATAAAGCCGGTGAACATGAACACGGCCAGACCGGCACCAAAGCCCAGGTAGATGATGCAGATGTTCCAGGGGGTGTTCAGTTTGAGGGTATCTGCGGTCTTGGACAGAGTGAACATGACCATCTGGAAGGGGACGACCATCGAGAACACGATGAGCAGGTTCATAAACTTGCTGAGTTTGTTGTTCACGCGGGTCAGGTACCAGCCGGTCATAGAGCAGCACAGCAGGATGAGGGCCACGCTGGAAACAGTAATGACGAGACTGTAGCCCAAACTGGAAAGGAAGCCCATTTTGATCACGCCGTAGACGTAGTTGGAAAGGCCAGCAAAGGTCTCACGGGTGGGCAGCTGGAACACGGTAGAGGTGGTAAAGGTGCCCTCTTTTTTCAGGCTGTTCAGCAGGATCAGGACAATGGGGTAGATCCACAGCAGGCAAAGCAGGGCCATGATGACGGTGAGAGTGTTATCCCACAACTTTTTCTGTTTAATCATTACTGCTGGACCTCCTTAGAACGGGTGAAGTGGAGCTGCGCCAGAGAGATGACCACAACGATCAGGAAGAATACCACAGCCTTTGCCTGGCCGATGCCTTCCACTGAGCACCGGAGCGGCCATAGAAGGTGTTGTAGATGTTCAGGGCCAGCATTTCACTGGCGTTGGCAGGTTCGCCTGCGGTCAGGGCAACGTTCTGGTCGACAGCTTGAAGCTGTTGGTCAGGGTCAGGAAGGTGCAGATGGTGATGCTGGGCATGGACCATGGGCAGCTTGATCTTGAACAGGATCTCGCGGTCAGAAGCACCGTCGATCTTGGCAGCCTCGATCAGTCACCGGGCACGCTCTGCAGACCGGCAACGTAGATGATCATCATATAACCGATCTGCTGCCAGCACATCAGAATGACCAGACCGACGAAACCGGCCTTGGCATCCAGTGCCAGCAGGGGCTTTTGCAGGTTTGCCAGCACGCCGTTGAGCAGGATCTGCCAGATGTAGCCCAGCAGGATGCCGCCGATCAGGTTGGGCATGAAGTAAACGGTACGGAAAATGTTGGTACCTTGATGCCGCGGGTCAGCACGATTGCAATGGCAAAGGCACAGACATTGATCAGCACAGTGGAAATCACGGTAAACGCTGCCGTAAAGCCGAACGCATGCAGGAAGGTGGAATCCTGGAACACCGAGATGTAGTTCTGGATGCCCACAAAGGTGGTCTTGCTCACGGTGGTGAAGCGCTGGAAGGAAAGGAAGATGCCCCAGATAAAGGGCCAGATAAAGCCAATGATGAACGCGATCAGCGTAGGAAGCACGAACACCGGCCAATATTTGCTGATGGCCTTTTGCATGATATACCTCCAAAACAAAGGGAGGCGGGCGAACAGCTCGCCCGCCTCCCATTACGGTTTACACAAATAAAAGGGGAAAGAGAAAACCGAGAATGCTTAGCCGTTTGCCAGCTTGTACTCCTTAGCCCAGCCATCGACGAAAGCGGTCACAACGCCGTTCCAATCGCCGGTGCCTGCTGCGTAAGCGGTCAGAGCGGAACCAACGCCGTTCTTCCACTCCTCGGAAGGCATGGTGGAGAAGCACCAGTCAACACTGGTCTTGCCAGCTGCAACGTAGTCGTTTGCAATGGCGATCAGGGGGTTGGTGGAATCCTTTGCAGCCTTGAAGGGGATGACAAAGCCCATATCATCAGCCATTGCGCTGGTGCCGGTCTCGGAGGTGACACACCAGTACAGGAAGTCCAGAGTGGCCTGAATGTCCTCGTCAGAAGAGGTGTTGTTCACGCACCAGAAGTTCTCGGAACCGGTGCACAGGCCCTGGTTCTCCTCGCCCTCAGCGCCGATGTAGATGGGCAGCATACCCAGGTTGTCGTCACCCAGATCCTTCACATCGCTGTAAGCCCAGGTGCCGTTCTGATAGAAGACAGCCTTTTTACCAACAAACTCTGCCACGGCATCGTTGCCGGTCTTGGAAGCCAGCAGCGTGGATCGCAGGTAGAATCGGTGATGTACAGATCCCAGATCTGCTTGTAGTTGTCGAGGTAGGTGCCCTTGATAGCGTCGGTGGAGCTGATGCCGTCTGCCTTGTACTCGTAGTAGATGGGCAGGTTTGCCAGATGAGTCTTGAAACGCCAGTCAGAAGAGGCATCCATGCCGGCGGAAGTGAAAGCACCATCCACGCCCAGCTCAGCCTTGCGTGCCTGGATATCATCGGCGACCTTCTTCAGATCGTCAAAGCCCTTGATGTCGTCCTGGGTGTAACCAGCGGCAGTCAGCAGCTCCTTGTTATAGATGATGCCGTAGGTCTCAATGACGTATGCAATGCTGGTGACAGCGTCGCCATCCTTCAGGGCGAAGGAGTCGCTGGTCAGTTCGCCGTACAGCTTGCTGCCGGACAGGTCGTAGCAGTAATCCTTCCAGTTGGCCAGACCCACAGGGCCGTTGACCTGGAACAGGTAGGAGCCTCGCTCTTCTCCATCTCGCTCATCAGGGTGGTCTCGTACTGACCGGAAGCAGCGGTCACAACGGTCACAGGCACGCCGGTCTCCTTGGTGTACGCAGCAGCCAGGTCCTGCCAGGCCTGATCCTGCTCGGGCTTGAAGTTCAGGTAGTAGACCTTGCCGTCAGCCTTTGCAGCGGTCGAAGAACCGGCAGCAGAGCTGGCAGTGGAGGAAGCGGTGGAGCTGGACGAACCACCACAGGCGGCCAGGCCCAGAGCAGCGTAGAAGCGCCTGCGACCTTCAGAAAGTTACGACGAGAGATCATCTTTTTCATAGTAGTACTCCTTCTTCTTTTGGTTAATATCTGCCACCGTCCACAGCATGAGGACGGAAGTTAGACTGAATCGTTCCGGCGGCAGGGGCAAACGCTTTCGCCCTGCTGCAATTCCGGCTGGAGCGTGACGGTCTGGGCCGGGGCTCCGTGTTCGATCTGCCGCACCAGCAGCTCAATGCTCTGCAGTGCGATCTGTTCACTGGGCTGGACGATGGTGGTCATCACCGGCACGCAGTAACGGGACATCGTGATGCCATCAAAACCGATCACTGAGACATCCTCCGGCACCCGCAACCCTGCGCTTACCAGCGCCCGGATGGCACCAAAGGCGATCACATCGCTCATGGCAAACAGGGCAGTGAACTCGGCCCGGCGGGCCAGCAGACTGTTCATGGCGTGGTAGGCGGACTCGAAATCGTAGTTGGACAGGCCATAGAGCTTATCGTCAAGGACAAGCCCTGCGTCCTCCATGGCATCCTGCGCACCCAGACGGCGCATCCGGCTGGGAAAGCTGGTGGCCGGGCCGCCCAGCACCGCGATCTTGCGGTGACCCTGTGCGATGAGATGGGAAACTGCCGCTTTTGCTGCGGCCCGGTCATCCACACCCACCATCGAGAGGTTGGGGAAGTCCAACTCATTGGAAACCAGTGTGGCCAGCACGGAGGGAACGGAGATGTTTGCAAAGCCGTTCTGGAAGTTCGTGACACTGCCGCCCAGAAAGATCATGCCCTTGGGCTTGATCTCCCGCAGGATCTTCTCGCAGCATCGATCTCGTTGGCGTTCTCGTCCAGGTAGGAGACGATGCCGTTGTACCCATACAGGGTAGCGGCCCGCTGCAGCTGAACGAGGAAGTCGGAGAAGAAGATGTTCCGGGTCCCCTTGACACGAACACCAGGCTGCGGGATTGCTGGATCTTCAGCTGCCGCGCGTTGGTGTTGGGGGTAAAGCCTGCCTCCCGCATGACCTTGAGCACATGCTCCTTGGTCTCGGGCCGGACATCCGGCCGGTCATTGATGACACGCGAAATGGTGCTGACAGAACAGCCGCTGATGCGGGCAATGTCCTTGATCGTCATATCGCGTGCCCTCACTTTCGGTTGGATTTTCGGGAACGGTGTCGGGAACGTTTCCAGTGGCTATAGTATGGCACAGTTTGTGCAAAAAATCAATCATGTGGAAGTAATTTCGTAAAAGGTGTACAAAGAATCAACTTGCATTTGTGCAGATTGATTTGCCAATACATCAAAACACCGGTTGATTTCAGAAATTCCCGGTAACATTTCAGGAAATACCGGAAAAACCGTACCGGTTTGTAACTTTTTGACCGGATGATGCAATTTTATGGATGAGAGAGATCTGCCCGGAAACTGCGGGAACGGTTCCATAAGATGTCCCCAGAATGCAGCAAAAAGAAACAGGCAGACTACTGAGTGCCGGGAGCACTGCACAAACGAAAGACACAACAAAAAAGCGCTTTCACCTTGTCATCGGTGAAAGCGCTTTGCTGATTGCTGATTATTTTGAATGGGTTGATAAAGTTCTGATTAGTCGCTGACGTAGGGCATCAGAGCAACGTGACGAGCACGCTTGATGGCGGTGGTCAGTGCGCGCTGATGATAAGCGCAGGTGCCGGTCACACGGCGGGGAATGATCTTAGCACGCTCAGAGACGTACTTACGCAGACGGGGCACGTCCTTGTAATCGATGGTGTCGATGCGATCGACACAGAAGCTGCAAACCTTCTTGCGGCCGCGACGCATGGGGCGTGCGGGGCGAGAGCCTTCGGTTCTTTCAAAAGCCATTGCTTATTACCTCCTATAAGAATTGAACGGTCAGACCGTTACGGAATCAGAACGGCAGGTCATCACTGTCATCAATGACAGCAAAATCATCTGCACTGCCGGCGGAATAGCTGGGAGCTGCCTCCACAGCAGCCGGACGGGCAGGGGCTGCGTTCTGGTAGGCGGGAGCAGTATTCTGATAATTTGCTCCACCGCCCTGATTGCTGCTCTTGGGGCCTGCAAAGCTGATGTTGTTGGCTACGACTTCCACAGCCGTGCGATTGTTGCCGTTCTTATCCTGATACTGGCGGGTCTGAAGAGAGCCTTCGATGGCGATCAGACTGCCTTTCTGGAAATACTTAGAAACAAACTCGGCCTGAGAACGCCAGGCAACGATATCAATGAAGTCAGCCTGACGCTGCTCACCCTGACGCACAAAATTGCGGTCGCAGGCAATGCGGAAGCTGCACACATTGGTGCCCTGGGGCGTGGTGCGGAGTTCAGGATCCGCCACAAGACGGCCCATGATAGCAACAACATTCAACATTTTACGGTCTCCCTTTCTGTCACGAAAAGATTACTCCTCGTGGGCAACGATCAGGCTGCGCATAACACCTTCAGTGATCTTGTACACACGGTCCAGCTCAGCGGGGAAGCTGGGCTCGCTGGTGAAGTTGATCACAGTGTAAACGCCTTCCTCCTCGTCGTTGATGGGGTAGGCCAGACGGCGCTTGCCCCACTCGTCGATGGAATCGATCGTACCGTTGTTCTCGATCAGGGTCTTGAACTTACCAACCAGAGCGGCGGTAGCTCCTCGTCGAGAGCGGCGCTGGTAATCAGCATGGTTTCGTACTTTGCCATTTTGTAGCACCTCCTTTTGGACTTAAGGGCCTCAAGGTTATGAGGCCAAGGGTACACACGACATGCGGCATCGCCTGCCGTGTGCGGCGTGTCTGTTCAGACAGCAATTTATTATAGCAAGTCTCTGCTGTTTTGTCAAGCCCTGCAGGCCAAAAATCCGCACAAAAGTTTGTACTGAAGCTTTGGTGAACTTTGTCTGTTTTTTTAACGAGAAAAATTGAGAAGCACTTTGATTTTGGCTCTGAGCGGCGATATAATAAAAGAATAGGGGGTCGGGCGCGGCCGACAGCCCTGTTAAATGAAATAAAACGGAGGAAGACAAATTTATGTATTCTGTTTTTCGGAACCTTGCCATCATCATCCTCAGTGCCAAGTTCTTCGGGCTGGTGGCCCGCAAGTTCAAGGCACCGCAGGTGGTGGGCGAGATCATTGCGGGCCTGATCATCGGGCCCTGCCTGCTGAATCTTGTGCATATCAGCGATACCATCTCGATTTTCGCAGAGATCGGCGTGGTGCTGCTGATGTTCTCCACGGGCTTGGCACCAATCTGAAGGAGCTGATCAAAGCAGGTCCCATCGCAACTCTGATCGCCTGTGTGGGCGTGGCGGTGCCGCTGGCAGGGGGCACGCTCCTTTATAGTTTATTCTACGGCTTCTCGGCGCTGGGCAGCCAGGAGTTCTATCGTGCTCTCTTCATCGGCACCATTATGACCGCCACCAGCGTGTCCATCACCGTGGCCACCCTGCAGGAGCTGGGCCACCTGAAGAGCTTCCTTGGCACCACCATCGTCAGCGCCGCCGTCATTGATGATGTCATCGGCATCGTGGTGCTGACCTGTGTGCTGGGAGCAAGCTCCGGCACCGGCACAGGGCTGGGTAAGGTGCTGATGAACACCGTGCTGTTCTTCGCTACCGCCATCGGCGTGGGCCTCATTGCCCATTACGCCATGAAGTGGCTGGACAAGCGCAATCCCCACACCCAGCGCATCACCATCGTCAGTATGGCGTTCTGCTTTGCCATGGCCTACATTGCCGAGGCCTACTTCGGCATTGCAGACATCACCGGTGCCTACATCGCGGGCATCGTCCTGTGCACTCTGGAGGATGCCCCCTATGTGGAGCGCCGGGTGGATATCAGCAACTATGTGCTGTTTGCTCCCATCTTCTTCGCCAGCATCGGCTGAAGACAGATATCAGCGGCCTGACCCCGGAGATCCTGCTGTTCAGCGTGTGCTTCGTGGTGGTGGCCCTGCTCACCAAGATCATCGGCTGCGGGCTTGCGGCCAAGGTCTGCAGGTTCAGCTGGGGTGATTCCCTCAAGGTGGGTGTTGGCATGATGACCCGCGGCGAGGTGGCCCTGATCGTGGCCCAGAAGGGCCTGGACATCGGCGTGGTGGATTCCGTCTACTTCACCGCCGTCATCCTGCTCATCGTCGTGTCCAGTGTGGCCACTCCGCTGGCTCTGAAAGCGCTGTTCACTAAAATGCCTGTGCAGCCGCATCCCAGTCAGGCAAAGCAGTAAGGGAGCTCTGCCAGAACCCTTTTGATATTTTCCAAAACGACAGCAGCACCTCACCAGAAAAGGCGGGGTGCTGCTGCTTTATGGGGCGAAACGGGGCGAAAAGTTTTCGCAAACGGTGCAAAACGGGCTGAAAAGCGGGGTCCTTTTGTGAATAGTGCTAAAGAAATGGCGGAATCCTTGTAAAAAATAACAGCAGGTGGTATAATTTACCTGTAAAACGAAAATGATTGGCTCAAAAGAAACAAACTTGGAGGGATTTACATGAAAACTGTAGCGCAGACCGTGATCGAGCAGATCGCTTCTATACCATCGCTGCCAAGGGCGGCAGTGTCATTCAGGCCGTGGAGAAGGCCACCAACGGCGGCGATATCCGCCTGGGCAAGTACGAGCACAAGCCCGAGCAGGAGTGGGCCTTTGTGCGCGAGGGTGACGGCGTGTACCGCATCCGCAACCGCGCATCCGGCAAGCTGATCGACCTGATGATGACCGGCACCGCCAATGGCACCTGGCTGCACCTGTGGGAGGATGTGGGCGGCACTTCCCAGATGTGGGCCGTGGAGCCCACCCCCGCCGGTACCGTCCGTCTGCGCTCTTCCTGGGCCAGTGGCAAGTGCATCGATACCGTGGGCATGGGTGCCAACGATGGTGCCATCCTGCAGATCTGGCAGGAGGCCGCAGGCGATGACCAGCTGTGGACCATTTCCGAGGTGAAGGACCGCGCAAAGCGTGCCCCTGCCAAGAAGGCAGAGGAGCCCATTGTAGAGGCTGCACCTGTGGTCGAGAGCGCTCCTGCAGAGGAGCAAAGCCGGAGGTCAAGGAAGAGCCCGTTGTGGAGGAAAAGCCCGTGGAGGAGCCTGCAAAGGCTGAGGAAAAGCCCGCTGAGCCTGTTAAGGCCGAAGAGGTGAAGGCGGAGCCTGTCAAGGCCGCTGCTCCCGCTGCCAAGCTCCCGCAAAGAAGCCCGCCGCCAAAAAGACCAGCCGCGCTGCCCGCAAAAAGGCCGCTGCCGCTAAAAAGTAAGTAATACAAGCAAAAAGCAGCTGCATTCCGTAAAAACACGGAGTGCAGCTGCTTTTTTATTGCGATCTTACAGGCCTCTCCTACAAGGAGAACTGGAACGAAACGCCTGAGAAGGTCAGACGTGCATCATGCCGCGCTGTGCATGGATGCGGAATTTGAGTGCGGCGGCGATAAAGCTTGAACAGGGGATGAGCGCGGTTGGGGCGGCTCTTGAACTCGGGGTGGAACTGTGCGCCCAGATGGAAGTCACGGCCGGGCAGTTCCACGGTCTCCACCAGACGGCCGTCAGGGCTGGTGCCGGAAATGACCAGTCCTGCATCCTCCATCTCCTGACGGAACTCGTTGTTGAACTCGTAGCGGTGACGGTGACGCTCCCAGATCTCAGCCTCGCCGTAGCACTCGGCCATCTTGGTGCCGGGTTTGACGGTGCAGGGGTACTTGCCCAGACGCATGGTGCCGCCCTTGGGGATGTTGCCCTGCTGGTCGGCCATCAGGGCAATGACATTGTGGGCACCATCGGGGGTGAACTCGCTGGAATTGGCATCGGCATAGCCCAGCACGCCGCGTGCGAACTCCATCACCATGATCTGCATTCCCAGGCAGATGCCAAAGTAGGGGATCTGGTTCTCACGGGCATACTGTGCAGCCTGGATCATGCCCTCGATGCCGCGGTCACCAAAGCCGCCGGGCACGATGATGCCGTCCACGTCAGCAAACACTTCTTTGCAGGCATCCTGATCGATCAGATCCTCGCTCTCCACCCACTTGATGTCTACCTGACTGTCGTTCTCAAAACCGGCGTGGTACAGGCTCTCCATCACAGAAAGATAAGCGTCGTGCAGCTTGACGTACTTGCCCACCAGCGCAATGGTGCAGGTCTTGCTGCGGGTGGCAATGCGGGAGACCACACCCTTCCACTCGGTCAGGTCGGCGGGGGGCACGTCCAGTTTGAGTTTTTCCACCACCACATCATCCAGGCCGTTGGTGTGGAGCATCAGCGGGCACTGGTACAGGCTGGGCATGGTCAGGTTCTCAATGACGCACTCAGGCTTGACATTGCAGAAGGTGCTGATCTTGCGGCGGATATCGCCGCCCACGCTGCCGTCAGCACGCAGGATGATGATATCGGGGTTCACGCCCATGCCCTGCAGCTCCTTGACGGAGTGCTGGGCCGGCTTGGACTTGTACTCGTCGGAGCCGGAGATATAGGGCACCAGCACAACATGGATGTAGCAGCAGTTGTCGCGGCCCTGCTCCAGGCCCACCTGACGGATGGCCTCCAGGAAGGGCTGGCTCTCAATATCGCCGGTGGTGCCGCCGATCTCGGTAATGACCACATCGGCATCGGTAGAGGATGCCATGTTGTAGATGTAATTCTTGATCTCGTTGGTGATGTGGGGGATGATCTGGACGGTCTGACCCAGATAAGCGCCCTGGCGCTCCTTGTTCAGCACGTTCCAGTACACCTTGCCGGTGGTCAGGTTGGAGTACTTGTTCAGATTTTCGTCGATGAAGCGCTCATAGTGGCCCAGATCAAGGTCGGTCTCAGTGCCGTCATCGGTCACGAACACCTCACCGTGCTGCAGGGGGCTCATGGTACCCGGGTCCACGTTCACATAAGGGTCCAGCTTCTGGCTGGCGACCTTCAGTCCGCGGCACTTGAGCAGGCGGCCCAGAGAAGCCGCCGTGATGCCCTTGCCCAGACCGGAGACAACGCCGCCGGTCACAAAGATGAATTTTGCCATTTGTTCAGTCCTCCTCTAATTTATCTTTCAGAGATCATTCTTTCCCAGTGCGGATGCGCCTGCATCCGGAACAAAACATACAACACCAAATTATAATCCTAATCCTCGTAAGAATCAAGGATTTCCTGTGCAATTTCTGCACGGCTGCGCCGGGTGTCCATGGCGCGCTTTTCAATGTAGCGGTGGGCGGCATCCTCGCTCATCTGCTCCCGTTCTACCAGACAGCATTTTGCATGGCTGACCAGCCGTACCTGTGCGATCTTTTCCTGCATCCGCGCGTTTTCCTGCCGGAGCAGCTGCAGGCGGTGGTTGCTGGCCGCGGCCAGATGGATGGCCTGCAGGAACAGCGTGTTGGAGAACGGCTTGCTCAGCAGCAGCACCCCCTGCTCACTCATGGGGGCCAGCAGCTGCTCGGCGGCTGCCGCCTTGGCCAGCAGCACCACGCCTGCGTCTGTTTTTTCTACGGCAGAGGAACACAGCTCGTGGCCAAACTCGTCCGGGAGAGGCGCGTTGACCACGATCAGCTCAAAATCAGATTCCAGCATCCTGCGCCGGGCCTCGGCACCACTGGGATGATCGTAGGCCGGGTGTATCCCAGCTCTGCCAGCCGCGCGGAGATGTACTCGTTGGAGCTTGCTCCGGCGCTCACGATCAGAGCACGTCCCATTTGAATCGCTCCTTTCTCTTACATCCAGGCAAGGGGCCGAATCATTGCCCCTTCGTACTTCCCCTCAAAAGCGGTTCAGATGGCGTTGAAGTAGTGCACCCGCTCGTACTCTGCCGGGTCGGCGGCAGCTTTCAGGGCGGCACAGCGCTTCAGTTCTTCCTCATAGTACCGATGCGAAAGCTCTTCCGGCAGCACGCGGTGCAGAAATTCGCTCTCCTGCGCGGCCTGCACGGCCTCCTCCAGCGTGGAAGGCAGTCTTTCCAGCCCAAGACCTGCGGCTCGGTGGGATCGAACAGGTTCTTGTTGATGGGGGCCTGCAGCACCATCCGGTGCTCGATGCCGTCCAGACCGGCGGCCAGCACAAGACCCACGGCCAGATAGGGGTTGCAGGCAGGGTCAGGGCTGCGCAGTTCCATGCGGCAGTTGTTGCCCTTGACCTGCGGGATGCGCACCAGCTGGCTGCGGTTCTGGCGGCTCCAGCTCACATAGCGGGGGGCCTCGTCACAGCCAAAGCGCTGGTAGCTGTTGGGCAGGGGATTGGTGAACACGGTCAGCTCCCGGCTGTGGGCCAGAACACCTGCCATGAAACTGCCTGCAATGCTGTCCGGGGCAATGTCGCCCTCAAACAGATTGCGGCCGTCCATGCAGAGCGAAAGGTTGATGTGCAGGCCGCTGCCTGCCTGATCCGGCAGGGGCTTGGGCAGGAGCTGGCGTGGATGCCGTTGCGCATGGCAACAGCTCGCACGATCTGCTTGAACATCATCACATGGTCGGCTGTTTTCAGGGGGCCGGCGTAGTGGCAGTCGATCTCATTCTGGCCGTGGCCGCTCTCGTGATGACTGTGCTGGGGCTCATGCCCATCTGCTCCATGGTCAGGCAGATGTCCCGGCGCAGGTTCTCACCTGCATCCAGCGGGGCTACATCAAAGTAGCCGCCAAAGTCGATGGGGATGCGGGTGGGACGGCCCCGGTCGTCATTCTCAAACAGGTAGAACTCGCACTCAGCCCCCACGTTGCAGGTCAGGCCCAGCTTGCGGAAGCTGCGGCTCATCTGGCGCAGGAAGCCGCGGCAGTTGCCGCCAAAGGCAGCGCCGTCCGGCTTTTCCACGTCACAGAAGAACTGCATCACCCGGCCTCGGTGGGCCGCCAGGGCAGGATGGTCACGGTGGAAAGATCGGGCCGGAGCACAAGATCGCTCTCCTCCACCTTCATAAAACCGGCAATGGAGCTGCCGTCAAAGCAGACACCATCCTCCATGGCCTTGGGCAGGTCGCTGGCAAGCACGGCGATGTTTTTCTGGGTGCCAAAGATATCGCAGAAGGCAAAGCGGACGAATTTGACGTTGTTGTCCTCCACAAAATCAAGGATGTCCTGTTGGGTATTATAGCTCATAGTGGTTCCCTCCGAGCCGCAGGGCGCGGCGAATGGCACATCAGTGCAAAACTGGAAAAATCAGCTTGTGTTCTTAAAAAACGCCTAAAGGCCTGCTTCGTATGCGCAAAGCAGGTCTTTAGGCTGGTGTAAGAAATAGGAAAAGGGGAATGGCTTAAAAATCCAACAACCCAGCGATGCTTATCAAGCTATGTCAGAAAGATCAGACGTAGTAGAGCATCTTGCTGTAGCTGGGCAGAGGCCAGTAGTCCTCACCGCAGATGGTCTCGGCATCGTCAGCAGCGGCGCGCAGAGCATCCATCTTGGGCAGAACGTCATCGTGAAAGGAGACAGCCTTGGCACTCTCATCGGTCATGGCCTCAGCGGTATCCACGGCAGCCTGCAGGGCATCGATGGCATCGCTCATGGCATCGGCATCGGTGGACAGGCGGGTGAGGGTCTTGGTCTCGCTGCGCACGCTGATGGCCTCGCTGACGGCCAGCTTGGATGCAGCGGTGTTGGCAACCTCGCTCATGTAGGCATTGATGGCGGGCAGCAGCTGCTTGCGGGCCATCTCCAGCATGGTCAGAGCCTCGATGTTGATGATCTTGGAGTAGTGCTCCATCTCGACCTCGTAACGGCTCTCCATCTCGATCTTGGTCAGAACACCGAAATCCTCCATCAGCTGGATGTTCTTCGGGTCGATCAGTGCGGGCAGAGCAGCGGGCGTGTTCTTCTTGTTGGGCAGGCCGCGGCGTGCTGCTTCCTCTTCCCACTCGGCGGTGTAGCCGTTGCCGTTGAAGATGACACGGCGGTGGTCACGGATGGTGCGCTTGACCAGGGCAATGGCGGCACTGGTAAAGTCCTCAGCACCCTCCAGCTCGTCAGCGTAGCCCTTCAGCTCCTTGGCAACAGCAGTGTTCAGGATGGTGTTGGCATCGCTCAGGTTCTCAGCAGAACCGGGCATACGGAACTCGAACTTGTTGCCGGTGAAGGCGAAGGGAGAGGTGCGGTTGCGGTCGGTGGTGTCCTTGCTGAACTTGGGCAGGACATCCACGCCCAGATCCATCTTCATCTTGACGGGGCCGGCATAAGGAGAATCAGATGCAATGGCATCGATAACAGCTTCCAGTTCCTCGCCCACAAAGATCGAGATGATAGCCGGGGGAGCCTCGTTGGCACCCAGACGGTGATCATTGCCCGGGGTGGCAACGGAGGTACGCAGCAGATCGGCGTACTCGTCCACTGCCTTGATGACAGCGGCCAGGAATACCAGGAACTGCAGGTTCTCCATGGGCGTGTCGCCCGGGTCCAGCAGGTTCTCGTGGGTGGTGGACATGGACCAGTTGTTGTGCTTGCCGCTGCCGTTCACACCCTCAAAGGGCTTCTCGTGCTGCAGGCAGACCAGACCGTACTTGGGAGCGATCTTCTTCATCATCTCCATGGTCAGCAGGTTGTGGTCAATGGCAACATTGGTGGTGTCGAAGATGGGGGCCAGCTCATGCTGGCAGGGAGCCACTTCGTTGTGCTTGGTCTTGGCGGGAACGCCCAGCTTCCACAGCTCCTCGTCCAGCTCCTTCATAAATGCGGAGACCTCGGGACGGATGACACCGAAGTAATGCTCCTCCAGCTCCTGACCCTTGGCAGAGGGAGCACCGAACAGAGTGCGGCCGGTGAGGATCAGATCCTGGCGTGCTCGTAGTCCTCCTTCTTGACAAGGAAGTACTCCTGCTCGGGGCCGACGGTGGTGGAGACGTAATCAACATCCTTGCCAAACAGCTTCAGGATGCGGATGGCCTGACCGGACAGTGCGTTCATGGAGCGCAGCAGGGGAGTCTTTTTGTCCAGTGCCTCGCCGGTGTAGCTGACGAAAGCAGTGGGGATGCACAGCACGTCATCCTTCACGAAAGCGTAGCTGGTGGGGTCCCATGCGGTGTAGCCGCGGGCCTCGCAGGTGGCACGCAGACCGCCGGAGGGGAAGGAGGAAGCATCGGGCTCGCCGCGCACCAGCTCCTTGCCGGAGAATTCCATGATGGCGGTGCCGTCGCCCACGGGGCTCACAAAGCCGTCGTGCTTCTCGCTGGTGATGCCGGTCAACGGCTGGAACCAGTGGGTGTAGTGGGTAGCACCCAGCTCCATGGCCCAGCGCTTCATCACGCTGGCCACAACGTTTGCCACCTCGATATCCAGGGGTGCGCCCTTGTGCAGGGTGCGCTCCAGGCTCTTGTAAGTAGCGCTCGGCAGGCGCTCCTTCATTACATGCTCGTTAAAGACCTTGCTGCCGTAGATTTCCATAACATTTGCTGCCATAAATCCTACTCCTTACTTGATCTTATGTCTGTCCCTTCCGAAACTGTCTCCCGCCGCCGAACTGCGGCCCGGAAACAGCGAAAAGCTTTTTAACAAAAACGGCGCTGCGAGTCAGGAGGTGACCCACAGCGCCGTTGCTGTCTATGGTTTGATTATATCCCGGAACGCTCAAAAGGCAATTGACAAAACTAACGATTCTGCACAAACACGTTCTCGTTTTTTTGGGAGATATCGTATTTGGTATTACTTTTAGATCGCCTGGAACAGGAAGAACTTCAGGTAATTGGTCTCGGGCACGCCCCACAGGATGGGGTGATCCGGGGCCTGCTGCTTCACCTCGATCTGCCGCAGCTGCCGGTGGGCATCCTTTGCGGCGGCGTGCAGCATCTTGATGAACAGCTCCTCGGTGGCAAAGTGAGAGCAGCTGGCCGTGGCCAGATAGCCGCCCCGGGGCAGCAGCTTCATGGCGCGGTAGTTGATCTCCTTATAGCCGCGCATGGCGTTCTCCACCGTGCGGCGGGCCTTGGTAAAGGCCGGCGGGTCAAGGATGATAAAGTCGTAGGGGTGGCCCTCCTTTTCCAGCCGGGGCAGCAGGGTAAAGGTGTCCTCGCAGAGAAAATCCATGTTGGTCAGGTTGTTGCGCTGGGCGTTCCGCTGGGCCATGGCAATGGCCTCGGCGCTGATGTCAGCGGCAGTGACCCGGGCAGCCCCGCCCTTGGCGGCGTTCAGCGCAAAGCTGCCGGTGTGGGTAAAGCAGTCCAGCACAGTGTGACCGGCAGCAATGCGGGCCACAGCCCGGCGGTTGTATTTCTGGTCGAGGAAAAAGCCGGTCTTCTGGCCGTTCTCAAAATCGACGTGGTAGAACACGCCGTTCTCGCAGATCTCAGTCTGGGTGCTGTCGGGGTGCGTCTCGCCGGGCAGGTCAAACCAGCCCTTGTTCTGTGCCAGGCCCTCCTTGGCCCGCAGAGCCTCGTCGTTGCGCTCGTAGATGCCCTCAATGGTCTGGCCGTCAGCGCGCAGGACTTGCACCAGCAGGGGCAAGAGGATGGGCTTGAGCTTTTCCATGCCCACGCTCAGGGTCTGGGTGACAAGGATATTGTTGAACCGGTCCACAGTCAGGCCCGGGAACTGGTCAGCCTCGCCAAAGATGACACGGCAGGCGGTCAGGTCGGCGGGCTCCAGCACAGTCTTGCGGTAGGCCCAGGCGTATTCGACCCGGCGCTTCCAGAAAGCGGCATCAAAGGTGTCGTTGGCGTTGCGGGAGATGAGCCGCACCCGGATCTTGCTTTTCAGCGAGAGAAAACCGGTGCCAAGATAGGCGCCCTTTGTGCTGACCACATCGACCAGCGTGCCGTTTTCAGGCTCTGCCTCCGGGGAACCCAGAATGTCGTTTTCGTACACCCAGGGGTGGCCGCCCACCAGAAGCCCTTCGGCGTGTTTGTTGACTTTATAGACGGGATAGTTGCGGGAAGTTTTCATGAATGATCTCCTGTTATTGAATATGGCTCACCCTCTCAGTCAATGCCTGTCGGCATTGCCAGCTCCCCCAAAGGGGGAGCCAAGAGCGGCTCTGCTTTCAGGTTTCAGCAAACTTTTCGGTGTTTTGCCAAAGGCTCTCCCTTCGGGAGAGCTGGCGAGCGCAGCGAGACTGAGAGGGTGAGGATGCTAAAATTTCATACTGATATTTATTCTAACATAAAAACGTGCTAGAATAAATACAAAATCAGCAGAAACGAGGGAATGACGATGGAGATCGAACGCAAATGGATGGTGAACGGCTGGCCGGAGGGCGAAAACTTCCCGGCTCTGCCGCTCAAGGAAGAGTTTTCCATGCGGCAGGGATATATCAGCGTGCGGCCCACCGTGCGCATCCGGGAAGAGGCGCTCAAAGGCGGCGAGACGGCCTATATCCTCTGCTTCAAGTCCGGAAGCGGGCTTGCACGGGAGGAGATCGAGCGCCCCATCGACAAGAAATTGTTTGATGAACTGGAAACAAAGATCATCGGTAAGCCCCTGATCGGGAAGATCCGCAGGAGTTACGCCCTGCCCGTATGGCCTTGTGCTGGAGGTGAAACCATGTGGATGAGGCCAGCCCACTGCGTT
>ENA-OQEB01000351-OQEB01000351.1-human-gut-metagenome-genome-assembly--contig:-NODE-351-length-19574-cov-4.277832_pt1 | contig 19574 bp, 29 predicted proteins | sample MGYA00242787_ERZ504619 | MGnify/ENA primary metagenome ERZ504619 (study PRJEB26092, sample SAMD00036317) | human gut metagenome | host: Homo sapiens | study: EMG produced TPA metagenomics assembly of... | reverse complement strand
TTCGCCCAGGAACAGGAATGCGGTATCGTAGGCCGGGCGGCGGGCCGGGTAGGTGCCCATGGCCATCAGGTAAAAGTAGAGCAGGCCCCGCAGGTTGGAGAACCTCTTCTCGGCGCAGAGCTGGTTCACATATTCAAAGGCAGGCCGGAAATCGGTGCCGCCGCCGCCCCGCAGCTCAAAGTGTTCATGGCATGGATGAGCTCGTCTTCGTTACGGATGAGCAGATCCTGCCGGATGGCGTTGTCTGCCTGAATGAGATGCAGATTCATCCGGTGGAAGAAGTTCTCCCGCCCTTTCAGCAGGTGTAGGTCTCGGCCAGAAAGGCCCGTACCAGCTCGCCGGAGGTGGAGTAGCTGGTGTCAATGACCAGCGCCAGCTCCTCGATCTTCTTGCTCTCCCGGGTCTCCAGCGGCTCGATCAGGGGCATGTTTCCGTAGACCGACAGGCCGTAGGTGTAGAAGTTCAGGTCGAACTCATCCGGATCGAGGTGGACCTCCTCCCGGGTCACGCAGAACCGCCGCAGGAAATCCTGATAGCTCCGGCGGCTGCGGTTGGCGGCCTTGACCTGCTGCTTCAGGGCATCGGCACCGTCACCGGCTTCCTTGTCCCGCAGGTCCAGCTCGGTCTGCATCCGCTCACCGATCTTCTGCCACGTCTTCTGGGGCAGGGGCGTGGGCATCTGCTGGGGCTGCTCGGGGCATCCTTGGGCCACAGGCGGTGGTCATCGGTGTAGAATTCCCGCTCCAGCTGGCGCAGAATGCCGGGGGTCTGGCCCGCCAGCCATCGGGAACGCCGGGGCAGCGGGCCACCACCTGCCCTCCTGCGGCAATGGCGGCGTAGGCGTTCTGGCGCACCCAGGTCAGCGGCGCTTGACGCTGGAACGATTCAGGCTGTCCAGCACATTCTCCACGGCAATATCGCAGGCCAGATCCACAGCCGGGCATCCCGCTTGCCCTTGAGCCAGAGATGCCGGAATACGCAGTGGAATACCGTGTGCAGATACAACCGATTGAGATATTTTGGGTTCTCCTGGTAGAGCCGCAGCAGGGCGCTGGCTGATAATAGAGGTTCACGCCGTCTGTGGCCAGCACGCCGCACCGCTCGTCCGGTACCGGGGTCAGGGCACTGAGCGCCATATCCAGAAAGCGGAAGTCAAGGTACAGCCCACTGCGTACCACAGCCAGCACCTCGCCGCCCATCCGGGCCTGCCACTCCTCGTGGGTCTCTGGCCGTTTGGACGCAAAGGGCTTGCGGGGGTCGAAGAATTTCTCTTTTTCAGAAATCAAAATCATACCTCCGCTTCTTCGGGGCGGAACCCCTCTTTTTGTGCTCTGCGTCGGCCAGCAATGCAGCAGCTGCTGCGTTGTCTGCCTTGGCGGCAAGTGCTGCGCCCTCAGCAAAGGCAGCAGCATCCAGCACATCCAGCGCCAGCAGATCCTTTATGCTGTCGGTATCCTGTGCCTTCAGCAGGCGCTGGAGCACAAGGCCGGTGTGAGCGGCCAGAAATTCACGGTAGGGGGCCTTTGCCTTTTCGGTCAGGTTCCATGGCCAGCGCAGGCGGTCGAAGCAGAGCATGGCCGCCACGCCCTGATCCTCGGCGGCGTGGCCGTCCGGGAAGATGGCATCATATTCTGCGGAAAGGATTTTTCCGTCCAGAAAACACTGCCTGTAATGATATCCCTGCCCAGAAAAGGTGTGAAGCAGGATGTGGGCGGGGCTTTCTTCTACGTCCTCCCAGTAGGCGGGGTACCATAGCCCTGCCCGGGGACGCGCCTCACCCGGGAGCCAGAACAGTGCCCGCACGGCCTCGGTGATGTTGTTCACAAGGGCGAACAGGCCGGTCTTTTCCTCAGGAGCGGCCCGGACAAGGAGGTCTGCCAGCGCAAAGCAGTTCAGGAACACGTCGCTGCCCACAGTCAGGTCTCCGGCCCCCACGCTGAGCCGCCGCAGCCTGCGGCAGTTGTAAAAGGCGCAGCTGCCGATGACCTGCAGGCTGTCCGGCAGGGTAATCTCCTCCACGAAATTGCCGCACACCGGGTGCAGATCCTCCGGGGCAGCAGGCCCTTCCCCGAAGTCGAGGTCGTAGCGGCCATGCCGTCCGGTCAGGTCACGGCCAAAGGCCTGCACAAGGGTGCAGGTGCCGTCCGGGCTGACTTCATAGCGGCAGAGCGCATCGGCCCCGGGCAGGCTTCTGGGCTTCTCGGAGAAGCAGTAGTCCCCCAGCTCGGTGATGGCCAGCACTCCGCCCTCCGGACCCGGCACGCTTGCGGGAAGGGCCGCACAGGGCGCGTCGCCGTAAACACGGGTCAGGCGGGCGGTGTTCTTCTGTAACGGGATGATATCGATAAACATAGGGTCTCCTAACAAAAAAACTGCTGCACGGGCAGAGCCGTGCAGCAGTTGGGAGGGATGCGGTTACTGTGCGGCCTGTGAAGAAGCGGTAGAGGCGGCCGCATTGTCGGCAGCTGGAACCGTGCCGGTATTGGCAATATACAGGCTGAGGAACACACCCATGATGAGGGTGGCAACAGCCATCAGGATCGCATTCCGGATCAGATGCTTTTTCATCTGTTTGTACTCCTTTGAAAGGATTTACTTTGCAGGCTTGAAGCTGTCGCGCAGGGTGACCACGCGGTTGTACACGCCGGGGTTCTTGCTGTCCGGGGTGAAGAAGCCGGTGCGGACAAACTGGAACTTCTCACCGGGCTTGGCATCCTTCAGGCTCTCTTCCAGCTTGCAGCCCTTGCGCACCACAACGCTCTCGGGGTTCAGGTAATCCTTGTAGTCGCTGCCCTCGGGGATGGCGTTCATGTTGGCCTCGGTAAACAGCTTGTCGTACAGGCGGACTTCAGCATCCACAGCGTGGTCAGCGCTGACCCAGTGGATGGTGCCCTTGACCTTGCGGCCATCGGCGGGGTTGCCGTTGCCGGTCTCAAGGTCGGCGGTGCAGTGGATGGCGGCGATGCTGCATCGGGGTTCTTCTCCACGCTCTCGCACTTGACGATATAAGCGCCCATCAGACGGACTTCACCGCCAATGGTCAGGCGTTTGAACTTCGGGGGCGGCACCTCAGCAAAGTCCTCGCTCTCGATCCACAGCTCGCGGGTAAAGGCGACCTTGCGGGTGGAGGCATCGTTGGCTTCGCGGTTGGGGTTGTTGGCCACCTCAAAGAATTCAGTCTTGTCGGCGGGGTAGTTGTCCACGACCAGCTTCACAGGGTCCAGTACGGCGATCCGGCGCTGGGCGGTCAGGTCCAGCTCACTGCGGATGCAGGCTTCCAGCTGACGCATGTCGATCAGGTTGTCGGACTTGGAGATGCCGGCTCCCGGACAAAGGTGAAGATGGAGGTGGGGGTGTAGCCGCGGCGGCGCAGGCCGCACAGGGTCGGCATCCGGGGATCATCCCAGCCGTCCACGATGCCCATTTCCACCAGCTCGCGCAGGTAGCGCTTGCTCATCACGGTGTTGGTCATGTTCAGGCGGGCGAACTCGCGCTGCTTGGGGAACTCGGTGCCAAAGATATTCTCGATGACCCAGTTGTACAGGGGACGATGATTCTCGAACTCCAGGCTGCACATGCTGTGGGTGATGCCCTCAATGGCATCCTGGATGGGATGCGCAAAATCGTACATGGGGTAGATGCACACTTATTGCCCTGCGGTGGTGTTCAGCATACTTGATGCGGTAGATGGCCGGGTCACGCATGTTCATGTTGGGGCTGGCCAGGTCGATCTTGGCACGCAGGGTCTTTTCCCCCTCCTGGAACTCACCGGCACGCATCCGGCGGAACAGGTCCAGATTCTCCTCCGGGGTGCGGTCACGCCACGGAGAGGGACGGCTGGGCTTGCCGGCATCGGCACCACGGTACTCGCGCATCTCGTCACGGGTCAGGTCGTCCACGTAGGCCTTGCCTCCAAGATGAGCTTCTCGGCGTACTCGTAACACTTGTCAAAGTAATCGCTGCCATAGAAGATGCCGCCGTTGGGGTCAGCGCCCAGCCAGTGCAGATCCTCAATGATGCTGTTGACATACTCCTCACCTTCGCGGGCGGGGTTGGTGTCGTCCAGGCGCAGGTTGAACTTGCCGCCATACTGGTTTGCGATGGACCAGTTGATGTAGATGGCCTTGGCGCTGCCGATGTGCAGGTAGCCGTTGGGCTCCGGCGGGAAGCGGGTATGGATCTCGCTGATCTTGCCCTCGGCCAGGTCAGCGTCGATGATCTCCGTCAAAAAGTTTTTATCTGCCATAGTGGTTTCCCCCTTGGTTTCAGGGCATCGCAGCCCGGAATTACACTTTCTTTCAATACACTTTATAATACACCATTTTTGGCTCTGCTTCAAGGCAAAAATACAAAGTAAGGGTGGTTTTTGGTGCCCCGGGCAGATTTCTGCATTCTGCGCACTTGACGAATGCACAAAAAAAGGGTATAGTATGGTAGTATTCATTTTTACGGGGTGTTGCGCAGTTGGTAGCGCGCCTGCTTTGGGAGCAGGAGGCCGCGAGTTCGAGTCTCGCCACTCCGACCAGACAAAAATAATCCGAACTTATTTCCAATAGGAGATGGGTTCGGATTATTTATTTTCTTCGGAAATCTCAATAGAGGTTCCCGGCAGAAGATGAAATCCGAAATCATAGATTGACCGATACAAACTAGACAATGATTTCAGGAGGACAGGATTATGAAGTACGATGCAAGAGCTTGCAAGTTTAACATGGACACCGGGTGCGTGGAGTTGCTACTCCGGGATGGGCGCAAAATTTCCATTGATTGCACCGGGGTCGAGGATGCGCTGGATGTCACTATGGCGCAGAGGGCAGAATTGGATTACCTCATCTACAACGACCCGCTGGCGTATGCTGAACTGATTCTGAACGGCGAACCGGAGGAATATTTGAAGAACGTGGCTGGGAGTCACGGACTAGAGGACTGAACGCAAAAACAGGGTGCGCCCTGCCGGACGCACCCTGAAAATCCACACACGATAAGTAAGGCAGGGAGTTCCCCATCGGGAACTTCCTGTTTTTCTTTGCCGGAGAGATGAGCCTGTTCTGCCTGCCACGCAGCAAACTCCCGCTGACCTTCCTCGCTGTTCCAGCAGGCAAGAATCGCCGGGTAGAATGCCCGTGCCAGACGTTCGATGGCTTCATCGGGGTAAGGGGAAAGATTTGTGGATTTTTTCTTCTTGTTCAAACGCACACTCCTCTGATCGTCCCACTGCAGCGAAGGCGGGCGGGAAAATCAGGATTCCATTTCACATCAGGCGCAAGGGCGCGGAAGTTTTCTGCCCTGCACTTGCTTTTGGTGGATTCATTGATGGCTTACAAGTGCCTGTCGTTATGCGGTCTTTTCAGCTTCTTCGATGCTTTCAGAAAGAATCTGCTCCATGCAGGCTTCCAACTCATTCAGGTAGTGGGCTGGCCGCTGCATGGCATAGCGGAGAACTTTCTGCTTTTCTGGGTCAGACAGGTAGCTCTGGTTATTTTTGAGCACTCGTTTCCATGTGTTTCGCATCATTTCTGTGGCCATGCTCAGGGTTTTGTAGACCTTCATGCACTCGTCCGGGACTTGGTAGCCTTTGAACTGTTCGGGGTTGGATATGGGCATCGGAACCGGCTCATCTGCTTTGGGGTCTGCGTTTGCAGTTTCCATCGCTTTCGTAATCTCCGGGTGCATGATCTCAGCAAAGACATCCTGCCGTTTGTCAGGACTGCTCAGCACGAGCTTGGACATTTCTTCGTTGGTGAACTTCACTTCGCCGGAAAAGACTTTCTGCTTGATGCCAGGAAAGAGGTTGTCCGCGATGTCGATGCCTCGTGTATAGTGGCTGGCACGGAGAACAGAGGCACGGCTGACACCGTTTTCTTCTGCGATTCGGTCGCAGGTTTTCTTCCCGGAGTGGTGGTTATCATCGTGAGCACCACCACTTTTCTTTGCTAAAGTGTACTGATTGCCCCGAAAGATTTTTGCAGCTTTCTTCTCGGCTTCGTACTGCTTCCCAAGCAGATAGCGTTTCTGTTCGGGACTCAGGTTTCGCCGTCCCAACTGATTCCGGCAAATCCACGCAATGGCTTCTTCGCGGTTCTCAAATCGGAGCGGCATGGTGGAAAAATAAATCTCAGGATGCTTCTGGAGAATGGCATAACGATTGTGGCCGTCAACAAGGGTGTTGTTCCAAACGATCAAAGGAGAGAGCAGCTTGCCTTCCTTGAGGATGTTCTCTTCCAGCTGCTTGTACTCATCGTCCGTCAGCGGCGGGATCTGATTCTGGAACTCCGGGTCAATTTTCAGATTGATCATACGCACAACTCCTTATCTCTCATGATGCTGCGTCCGTTCGTCCTCACGGAAAAACAGAGCAACATTCTGTTTCGCGTCTTTCAGTTTGAGCAGTTCGGTCTTGGCATCTTTGTACTGCTCATAGAACTGCGCCTTTTCAGAGGCAAGCGCGCAGTATTCCGCTTCCAGCTTATTCGGACTGGGCAGCTTGGTGATGTTGTTTGCCTTAAAATAGGCTACTGCTGTCCGGTACGCTGTCAGTTCTGCACGGTGCTGTTCTTCAAAGGCTGCGGGGTGTCTGGCAATTTGCAGTTTCTGCGCAAGCGGTAGGTACTGCTGGTAATCAGCAATATGGTTGCGCAGGTTCTTGTTTTCTGCCATACGGTTTTCGAGGTCTTTCACCACAGCCAGCGATTCGTGGAACTTGGTATCAAGCTCCGTAATTCTCTGGTCGAGTGCGTCCTCGTTGAGCAGACCTTTTTCCTGCAAAAGAATCAAGGTCTGCGACATGGCTTTGAGGTTGTGCTTTTTCGCCCAACGCTCGTAGCCGATGCCCTTGCCCTGCTTCAGCTTCGCCTGAATATCCACCAGCCTCCCGATGCGGTCAGGCTTAAACTGAATCGTGCACTCAGTATTTTCTTTCAAGGCGGCAAGCACAAGTTCTTTCTCGAACTTGTCACCGATGCTGTGCGCCCGGATGAACTTTGTTCTTCCAGCAGGCAGATAACTTAAGCATCCGCGACTTTCCTTGACGGTGATGCCATACTGTTGCATGAGCCTGTCGGAAAATTCTTCAAAGCTCGTGGCACGGTACAATACAGACGAAATCTGTCTCCGTAAAGTATCCTTCACAGTTTCAAACTTCTTCTGCCGGGACGGTTGTCCAGCTGCGGTGAGGGCTGCGTTCTCACGGTCAAGTTTCAACTGGCCACGCCTACGCGCCCAATACTCAGCTTCGCTGACACGCTCTTTCGAGCCGTTGAGCAGGTCAATCTGGTACAGTCCGGCACCCTCACACAGCTCCATGACCTCAACACGCAAGTGCCGCATGGTCTGGGCGGTGCTGGAATGCTTCATGCCCTCGCGCCAGTCGCGGGGCTTCTGCATATAGGGTTTGCGCTCCACTTCTCGTGTTCGGATGCTGCCGATCACGATGTGGACATGGATGTTTCCCGAATGGTTGTGCCCATCCGGGTGAGTGCAGATGATGGCAGGATGACCGGGGAAGTTTTCTTCGCAGAATTTCAGGCCAAGTACCTGTGCCTTTTCCATAGTCAAACCATTGTCGGCTGCATCTCTAGGGTCAAAACTGATGATATATTGATGGCTCTTAATATCACCATGCTGGGTGTTCTTGCCGTACTTGCGGTTTGCCAGCAGACAGGCAGTTGCAAACGAATAATCGCCACACTCAAGAGTGTCCAGAATGTACGATTCCCGCAGCATAGGTCTGCCCTGTTCGTCCAGAAGCTGCTTTCCGGTGAACGCGTCATGCTGGTAGATCAGGTACGCTTCTATGGCAGTGTAGTCTGAATTCTTAGAGGCGATATGCTTGAGCGTTGCCATACAGTTCACCCAGAACTTTCTCGGCGTGGAGCCGGAATGCAGTCAGGTCTGCAAGTTCGTCAAGGAGTTTCGCCCGCAGTTGTTCGGTATCTGCGCCGCCGGAGTTGAAGTGTCGTGCAAGTTGGTTCAAATTTCCGCCCACCCTGCTGCACTGGGCGAGCAGAGTGGAAACGGCGTTCAGGGTTTCTTCTCCGCCGCCGGCAACGACAACAGTGCGCTCGATCTTCGCACTGTGCAGCGCACGGCGGATGAGAGTGGACAGGGAGAGATGAAGGAGTTTTGCGGTTTGTTCGAGTTCCGATTTTTCAGTTTCCGTCACTCGGAACTTGATGATGTGCGTTTTGTTGTTCGGCGTGTCGTGGCGGTGGGTCGTGCTGGGATTGGCTTTGACATTCGTTTTGTTCATTGAACCTCCTGTCGTTTCGGATAGCTCCTCGGTGAAGCTATGTAAGCACGACACGCCTTTCTTTCGCACCAACGGTGCGAAATAGGAGCAGGGTTTGGGGCAGGCACGCCCCAACAAGATCACTTCGGAAATGCAGACGCATTGTAGAAGTGAAGTCCCGATGGAACACAACATTTTCAAGAATTGAAAATTTGTGGCCACGGGACGGTTCTTGCCCTCTACCGCTTCGCTCAAAACACGTTTCTGACAGTTATTTCCGAATTGTTAAGACGCAAAAATAAGTAGAGGACCGCTACTCGTATATAGAATCGCCGGCTGACCCGAACGAAGTTCCTGCCCCTGTTTTGCAGCGACGTGGGCTGAAAAGCCGGTATCACGTTCGGACGGCTCATGAAATTTTCAAGGTACGGTTTGCGTTTGCAAGCGCAACGCAGCAATGAAAGCCCCAGTGGGGCTTTTAAGCAACGGAACGGTCTTGCGCAGCAAGATGGAGGGCCTCGCCCCGAGAAGTTTCCAGAAAAGAAAAATACCGCCTACGCAGTACAGGCGAAGGATTTTGTCGGGTGAAACAGCGGCAAAATGATCGGGTGTGTTGCGGGGCGGTACGTTCTTTCTGGGCAATCATCCGCTGAAAGTGGTGGTTATCACGGTGAGAACCACCACTTTTTCGGCAGGATTTGGAATAAAGGGTATCATGGAAGCGTGGGTACGTCAAGATGGTTTTGCAAAATTTATCACGATAAAGCGACAATAGTAAGACTTCTGTTAAAACAGTTATTCTTTGTCGATAGTTTCTTTCCTCATCATTCGTGCAAAGTCAGCCAAAAAGAAAACCGGGCTGCTCTATTCATAAATGAAAGAACAGCCCGGTTGAAAGGGAGAACGCTCCTATCAGCCCATCAGTGCGCTCCACGCCATACTGAAAGGCATCACTAGGATCAAGGCAGGCATCAAGTCAACGAGGGGAACTGACTTGATTTTAGAGACGCGGAAACCCGCAGCCATTGTTAAAATGCCGCCGCAAGCCGACAAATCCGCAAACATTGTGGGGGTCAAATAAGCGGATAAAGTGCGACCAACCATGTATACGACAAGAAGAATCGCACACTGCGGCAAAGGAATTGCGCATATGGATTTACCCAAGGAAGCCGCAAAGATCATTGCCGTGAATCCATCAAGAACAGCCTTGGACATCAATAGGCTTGGATCGCCTGTGATGCCCTCTGTCAGAGTGCTGTACCATCCAAAGCCGGAACAGCAGAACAGCGCGACCGCTGTGATGTAAAATTCCATATCAATATCCTCCCCACCAAGATGGAGTACCCGAACAAGGTTATGAAAAAATTTACTTGTCCACTGTTCAAGATGCAGAAGATGGCCAATCGTAAAGCCGACCAGAATCGCTAACACGACCGCAGTCATTCCAGATGCTTTGATAATGGAATTGACACCGATTGCAATGGAACAGAAACCGAAAAGAGTCGGCAGATTGTCTTTTAGTCCCCGCGGGAGAATCTTTCCAAGATATGTTCCCAGTAGACCGCCAAGCAGCACAGCGGCACAGTTTGTCAAAACCCCAATCGGCATATGTCAACCTCACATTCTTTCTTGTTACCAATCTTTTACCGCACCGTCAAAGGCACGGCGGGCAGCGTTGCTGCCACGTTCCTTCACCGGATAAAGCTCCTCAGCATCATCTGCCAGCTCCACGCCAATGCCGGGAGCATTGGGGATGAGCATACAGCCGTTCTCATAACGCAGCGGCTCCTTGACCATCTTATCCTCTGCACCGTTCAGACAGAAACCGGGAAGTTCCTGAATGCCCAGATTCGGAATGGAAGCGCAAATCTGCAAACAGGCCGCCGTAGAGACCGGGCCAAGCGGATTGTGCGGAATCACCAGAACATCATGTGCTTCTGCCAGTGCAGCAATCTTCTTGCTGGTAGTGATGCCGCCCACAGCGCACACATCGGGACGGATATACTGGCAGACATGGCGAGCCATCAGCACTTCGCACTCACGCAGGTCAATGGCACGTTCGCCAGTAGCAATCGGCACACCGATTTTGCTTGCAACTTCGGCCATAGTATCTACATTGTCCGGCGGAACAGGTCTTCCAGAATCATCGGACGGTAAGGCTCAACTGCACGACCAAAAGCGACCGCCTCCGGCAGTGTCATGCCGCGATGAACTTCCAGAATGAAATCGAAATCAGGGCCGACCGCTTCCCGGCAGACACGCACCTTTTCAACTTCCCGCTCGATGCGGCTGGAAAAGAACTCACCCTTGCCGTCCGGAGAACTTGTGGGGCCGTTGCAGAAAATTTTAGCCGCAGTAAAGCCCATCTGCTGCAACTGCTGATACTGTGCAGCCAGCTCATTCTTATCTTCCGTGATGTGCATCACCGAAGCATAGACGCGCACCTTATCACGGGTCTTACCACCCAGCAGTTCATAGACAGGAACGCCCAGTGCTTTGCCCTTGATGTCCCACAGCGCAATGTCAATGGCGGAAATTGCGCTCATGATGACCGAGCCACGGAAATAGACCGACCGCAGAAAATTTTGATTGAAATCTTCAATTCGGAAGGGGTCTTTTCCAATGAGATAGTCGGCAAATTTCTCAATCGCTGCTGCGGTCGCCTGCAGATAGCCCCAGTTGCCCGCTTCGCCCAAGCCCACGATACCGGCATCGGTATAGACCTGAACAAACAGATAATGCTTGGCAAAGCGCAGTTTTACATCCGTGATCTTCATGAATTATCCTCCTGCAAATGTTCCCGGAAGAACTGGATATGTTTTTTGAGTGCGCGCTCCCAACCGGGAGTGCGGTTTGTCGTGAACCCGTGCATGGCTTCCGGGATTCGCTGTGCTGTTACGCAGACACCTGCCTTGACCAGACGCAATGCAAAAGCTTCTGTATCGTCTCGCAGACTATCCTCGCCTGCGGAAAGGATAAGACACTCAGGAAATGCAGCAAGTGCAGTCTCATCTGCCTTGAGCGGCGAACACAGCGGGTCGGCAGGATCGGCATCGCCAACATAAAAATCGGTATACAGCTTCTCCGTCTGGGCGCGTTTGACCCAGAATTCGTTAGCCTGCAACTCCGGTGAGAGCCGGTTTACAGGATCGACTGTATTATCCACAGGGAAATATTCAAGCAATGCGCAGCAGGGCTTCAGGTGATGCGCTTCCGCATCTTTGATAAGTGCAGCAGCAACAAGATTTCCGCCTGCGCTGTGACCAGCCAGCACGATTTTTTGAGGGTCGATTACAAGTTCTTCCGCATGATCAAAGGCGTAAGCTAGGATACCGTACGTCTCCTCGACTGCTGCCGGAAACGCCTGTTCCGGTGCAAGGCAGTAGTCCACATCCCAGACAAGGCAGTTCAGCTGCTCCATCAGGGTGCAGCAATAGCGGCGGTCACGGTCAGTGCGGCCCTTGATAAAGCCGCCGCCGTGGAAGTTCAACAGCAGGGCTGCTTTGGCAGGCAGATGCTCCGGGCGCTCCTCGAACACATGGACTTTGCGGCCATCGGCCACTTCGACCCACAGTTCTGTTTCGGTGCCGGGCAGTGCGGCCAACTCTTCCGGACTGACCGGGCCGAACCGGTCACGGCTACGCACTTGCTGAGCCGTTGCGATTTTTTCTTCCAGTGTCATTTTGTATGCTTCCTTTCCGGGATCAGAATGCTGGCAGCACTGTCATGGTGTAGAAGATATAAACGAAGGGTAGAATAAGCGTGATGAGCGCGCCGCTCTTGATAATTGCCTTCAGGTCGTAGCCACCGTCTGCCATGCACATGGGCACTGCAGGGGTAGCCATCGGGGTCAGGAAGGCAGTCAGAGAACCGGCATTGACAAGAATAACAAGGCCGGTGGGATTTGCGCCCAGAGCGGAGCAGGTCAGCAGGCAGATAGGAACGAAGACTGCGGAGACAGAACGGTTCAGCATGAACTGAGTGAGCAGGAAGGGGATGATAAAGAACAGGGCACCGAGGACATAGTTGTTGTGAGTACCACCAACGACTGTTGCCAACGTCTGACCGATCATGTCACCTGCACCGGTATTGGTCAGTGCAGTACCCAGAGCCAGTGCGCCGACAAAGAGCATCAGCATATCCCAAGGAATATCGCGGAGAGCGGACTTCTGATCGACTACGCCGAACAGAACCATCAGCAGACTGCCGGCCAGCGCAACGAACCAAGTGGTCAGATGCAGCTGAGGTGCAAAGATCAGGCAAATAATCGTTGCAAAGAACAGGAAGATACCAATCTTATCCACAACAGGCTGAGCTTCTGCTGAGCTTTGCCAGAATCCTTTTTCTCCAGTGCCTCAATGGGGACGACCGGCTGCTTCGGAGTGAACTTCGGGCCAAGGAAAATTGCCCAGAGAGGAACAACGATAAGGACAGGCCATGCGGCGATCGTAAAATCAATGGGACGGACACTCATTCCAGTAAAGCCATAGGTTTCCATGAAACCAGTGAACTGACCAGCCATCTGGATAGAGGTTGCCAGTGGAAGGATACCGCAGCAAGCCACACAGACGACCATAATGGGGAACATATACTGCGTACGGCTGTTTCCGGTCTTGTCGCACAGTGCTGCCAGCAGAGGGCTGATGATCGCATAAACGACCATGGGGCTGGAAATGAAGTTGGTGAGCAGAACTGCCAGAAGGATGTAACCAAAGTAAGCCATTTTGAAGCTGCCATGCGTCAGCTTCATGATGCTGTTACACATACCGTCCACCAGAGAGGTACGGCGGAAACCCGCTGCTACAATAAACATACATGCCATCAGCAGGGTGTTCACATTAGAAAAGCCGGACAATGCACCGGCATCATCAATACAGCCGGTGATGTACAGGGCGGCCATTGAGATCAATGCAGTAAGCCACATGGGGATCTTGTTCAGCATATAGCTGACCAGCGTTGCCGCAAAGATCACCATACAGATGATCATTTGAGTATTCATAGATTTGTTTTCCTTTCCTGATATGAAAACGGTTCGATTTCAATTCGCTTGCTGCCCGGGCAGGCTCATTGCGGACATTTTAACAAAGCAAATTTACTCTGTCGATGCAAAAATTTGTATCTTTTGGCACCCGTACAGAAATCAAATCTTGTCAGGAAAGCTATGACATCCTGAAATATCAGAATAAAATCCAAATATTTCCCCTGTGCGCTTTGCCAAATCGAGAGACTCTCCCTTAGTCAAAATGTCAAATTCTAAGTAAAAAATTTATTGATAGCCTCAAAAAATCAGTTGACAGGAGATAATTTTATCGTTTATTCTGAAAAAGACGATTCACCAATGGAGCACACTCCAAAGATTTGACATAGGGAAAATATTTGATTTTGGGAGAGAAAGAGATGGATTTAGCCAATTACAAAATGGAATGGCCGCGTGAGAGGCTTACTGTGCGATGCTTTGCACACGATATCATGAATTATCGTTACCACTGGCATCCAGACGAATATGAGCTTAACATTTTGCTGCATGGCAGTCAAGAGTACTGCCGTGGAACGCAGAATGTTGTACTGGAGGAGGATGACGTTCTGCTCACTCCGCCGGGAGTAGGACACGCCTCCTTTGGTCAACAGGCAAATACTACTGCCATCGTCCTGCATTTTTCAGCTACAGCGATTCGTCCATTGCTTAAAAAGGGTGGCGTCTACCACTTTCCTTCCTGTCTTTCAAACGCTGGAACACACACAGAAGAACGCTACCGTCATATTCGATTTTATGCCAGCCAGATTTTCATGCTGATGCAGCAGAACAGTCCATATGCACAGCTGGCTGTCAAGGCAAGCCTCGACTTGCTGCTCGTTATACTATGCACAGAGTTTGAGCCACAGCGATTGAACGAAATGCCGGAAGATGAGCAAAGACGTTCTGCAATTCGCCGCCTTTTAGCATATATTGAAGAACATTACGCAGAAAAGCTCACTCTTGAAAATCTTGCAGATTTTGCCCAGTACAACCGAACCTATGTTTCAACCCTGTTTAAACAGGTGGTTGGTGTTAATTTTCATGAATATCTGAGCCGTGTGCGCTTCCAGCACGCTTTGAGTGACTTGGCATTGACCAATGATGGCCTGACAGATATTGCTTTGCGCAATGGTTTTGCCGATTTGAAAACCTTTAATGCACGTTTTCGCTCCACACTGCACCGCACACCCACCGAGTATCGTGCGCAGCTGTCCCCCGATCGGGTGATGCGAGTCGACAGTCGTAAATTTCTTCCGTCCGAAGACCCGATTTTGCAGGCCAAATTGCGAGCATATCTAAAGGTAGGGTGCTAAGATGGCTGAAATCACCGGAGTGGCTGCTATTTCACATTGGGATATCTTTCAAAATTGTCCTTGCAAACCCCTATGAAGTGTGGTATATACATTATACGAAGCAACATCCTGAATGAACGACCTACCGTTCGATGATATATAAAAGAAAGGTGCTTGCTATGAATGCTGTGATTTATGCCCGCTATTCCAGTGACAACCAGCGCGAAGAATCCATCGAAGGTCAGATTCGGGAATGCACAGCCTACGCAGAAAGAAACGGTATCACGGTGGTCAGGCACTACATTGACCGTGCATTCTCCGCTAAAACAGATCATCGCCCGGATTTTCAGCAAATGATTCGGGACAGCAACAAAAAATTGTTTGAAATCGTTCTGGTCTGGAAGTTTGACCGCTTTGCCCGGAATCGTTTTGACAGTGCGAACTACAAGATGATTCTGAAAAAGAACAATGTACACCTGATATCGGTCATGGAGCCGATTGCTGAAGGCTCGCAAGGTATTCTTGTGGAAACACTGCTGGAAGGCATGGCAGAATACTACTCTGCTGAGCTATCTGAAAAGGTCATCCGTGGTCAGACGGAAAATGCCCTGAAAGGCAAATGCACAGGCGGCACCGGAACGATTGGCTATAAAATCGACGCAGATAAGTTCTATCGTATCGACCCACTGGTCGCTCCACTTGTATTAGAGGCTTTTCAGCGCTACGATAATGGTGAGAAAATCGTTGAGATTCTGAACTATCTCAACGCAAAAGGCGTTCGTAATATGCTGGGTGGAAAGCTGACGTGCAGCAGCATGAACACCATGTTGAAGAACCGCCGTTACATTGGAGAGCTTTCTTTCCGGGATACCGTTGTGCCAGATGCGATTCCTGCTATCGTCCCGAAAGACCTGTTTGACCGTGTTCAAAAGCGTTTGGAGAAAAACAAGCGCGCACCGGCTCACGGAAAGGCAGATGAGGAATACTTGCTGACTACCAAGCTGTTCTGTGGCAAGTGCGGAGCATTGATGTTTGGCGAAAGCGGAACAAGCGCCACTGGACGAACCTACTATTACTATAAATGTGCTACTGCCAAGCGGCGCAAAGGCTGCAATAAGAAAACCGTACAAAAGGAGTGGCTGGAGAATCTGGTCGTCCAAGAGACGATGAAGCTGATTCATGATGATGCAGTTATCGAAAGAATCGTTCAGCTGGTCATGGATTTTCAGAATCAGGAGAACACTACGATTCCGCTCTTGGAAAAGCAGCTCCGAGAGGTGGACAGGAAACTGGACAACCTGATGAAAGCAATCGAGGAAGGCTATTCACCCGAACGACCAAGGAACGTCTGGATGCCTTGGAAGCTCAGAAGGATGAGCTGACTGCAAAAATCGCTGATGAAAAACTGCGAAAGCCATCCTTCAATGCCGATTTCATCCGGTTCTGGCTGATGAAATTCAGAAAGTTCGATATATCGCAGCAAAAACAGCGCAAAGCACTGATTGAGATTTTTGTGAACGCCATTTTCCTGTATGATGACCGGATGCTGATCACGTTCAACTACAAGGATGGCTCTCAAACCATCCGCTTTGAGGATGCCTTGACTACCACAGAAACAGTGGGAAATAGTTCGGATTTGTCCGGCTCTGCTCGACCACAAGAAAAGCCACGATAAGCCGTTTATAAATGCGGTTTTATCGTGGCTTTATTTCTGTTATTTAAATGATATAATCATTTCCTGCCTGGTCGGGTGCGGCGAGGTCGGCCAGAGTGATCTTGCCAAAGTAGTCGGCGATCATGTCGTTCAGGCCCTTCCACATCGTATAGGTTCGGCAGTTGGGCATCCGTTCGCAGGCGGGAGCACCGGCACAAGGCAGCTCACGGGGGCAAGGCTGCCCTCGGTCAGCAGCAGGATCTCTGCCACAGTGTACTGGTCGGGGGTGCGGGTCAGCCGGTAGCCGCCGCCCTTGCCGCGCAGACCTTCCAGAAAGCCGTTCTGCACCAGCACCTTCAGGATGTTTTCCAGATATTTTTCCGAGATCTCCTGCCGTTCGGCGACCTCCTTCAGCGGCACATACCGCTCCGCCTGGTGTTCGGCCAGGTCGATCATTACGCGCAGTGCATAACGGCCCTTGGTTGAAACGATCATAGCTTTTCTCCTTATCAACCCTCAGACGCTTTGCGCCAGCGGCCCAGTCAGGGGCGGCAATGCGCAGGCAGGGATGGTGGGGTTGTCCTCTTCTCATTAACAAACCTATTATACAACAGGGTTTGTAACTTTTCAATCGCTTTTTTCGTTCTTTCCATTGACAAAGGGGGAAAAGAGGACTATAATACCATCAAACCTACAAACCATGTTGGTTTGCAGGAAATATGGTTTGCGTCAGAATAACATCCCGGGCCCTGCGCCCGCAGAGGGAGAACTTTTACTATGAGCAAGATTTACACTTCCGCAGATCAGCTGATTGGCCACACTCCGCTGCTGGAGCTGACCCATATCGAGAAGGAAGCCGACCTGAAGGCCACCGTTCTGGCCAAGCTGGAATACTTCAACCCCGCCGGCTCTGTCAAGGATCGCATTGCCAAGAAGATGATCGACGATGCCGAGGCCACCGGCAAGCTGAAGCCCGGTTCCGTGATCATTGAGCCTACCTCCGGCAACACCGGCATTGGTCTGGCCGCTGTGGCCGCTGCCAAGGGCTACCGCATCATCATCGTGATGCCCGAGACCATGAGCGTGGAGCGCCGCCAGCTGATGAAGGCTTACGGCGCAGAGCTGGTCCTGAGCGAGGGCGCAAAGGGCATGAAGGGTGCCATTGCCAAGGCGGATGAGCTGGCAAAGGAGATCCCCAATGCCTTTATCCCCGGCCAGTTCGTGAACCCTGCCAATCCGCAGGCGCACATCGAGACCACCGGCCTGAGATCTGGGAGGACACCGATGGTCAGGTCGATCTCTTTGTGGCTGGCGTTGGCACCGGCGGCACCGTTACCGGCGTGGGCAAGTACCTCAAGAGCAAGAACCCCAATGTCAAGGTCGTGGCTGTGGAGCCTGCCTCCTCTCCTGTACTGAGCAAGGGCGTTGCAGGTGCGCACAAGATCCAGGGCATCGGCGCGGGCTTTGTGCCGGATGTGCTGGATACCAAGGTCTACGATGAGATCATCACCGTGACCAATGAGGATGCCTTTGCGACCGGCCGCCTCATCGGCCACAAGGAAGGCGTTCTGGTGGGGATCTCTTCCGGCGCTGCTGTCTGGGCTGCGCTGGAGCTGGCAAAGCGCCCCGAGAACGCAGGCAAGAAGATCGTTGCTCTGCTGCCCGATACCGGCGACCGTTACCTGTCCACCCCGCTGTTTGCTGAATAAGCTGTAACCCCACAAGCCGCTGCGCAGAATTTTTTTGCGCGGCGGCTTTTTTTGTGCTACAATAATCCCATCAATTCCAAGGAGAACTGTTATGAACTACTACGCCGCCCCGATGGAGGGGCTGACAGACCGCATCTGGCGGCAGGCCCACCAGCGCTGGTTCGGTGCACCGGAGGCTCCGGTGCGGTATTATGCGCCGTTTCTCTCGCCGCCGGAGAACCGGGTGCTCATCAAAAAGAAGATGGCTGAGCTGGAACCGGCGGCCAACCCGGGGGTGCAGGTCATCCCACAGCTGCTGGCAAAGGACGGCGAACTTGCGGCCTGGATGATCGGGGAACTGCGCCGGATGGCTATACCGAGGTCAACCTGAACTTCGGGTGTCCTCCGGCACCGTGACAGCCAAGGGCAAGGTTCCGGAATGCTCCGGGACCCGCAGAAGCTGGATGCCTTTCTGGACGCTGTCTTTTCGCAGGCAGGTGGGTCGGTGTCGGTCAAGACCCGGTTGGGTGTGGCCCGGGCGGAGGAGTTCGGGGAGATCCTGAACGTTTACAACAAATACCCCCTCTGCGAGCTGACCATCCATCCCCGGGTGATGAAACAGCTCTACCGCGGCCAGGCCGACCGGGAAGCCTTTGCTGCCTATCTGCCTGCCTGCACTGTTCCGGTCTGCTACAACGGCGATGTGACCACTGTGGATGACCTGCGGGCACTGAAAGCGGCATTCCCGGAACTGTCTGGCATCATGGTGGGCAGGGGCCTCATTGCAGACCCTGCCTTCTGCGCAAGGCTGTGGGCGGCCCTGCCGCTTCCCGGGAAGAACTGCGCGGCTACCATGATGAACTCTATCACGGCTACACCGAAGCCTTTGGGATGGCCAGCTGTGCCGTGAGCCGGATGAAGGCCCACTGGTTCTACCTCATCCACCTTTTCGAGGGGGCCGATGCACTGGAAAAGCCCCTGCGCAAGGCCCGGGAAGGCTGGGAGTATGAGACGGTGGTGAACCAGATCTTTGCCTGCTGGCCAAAATAAAAAGTCCGCTGCCTCGCAGGAGGCAGCGGACTTGTGTAAGCACGGCTCAGACGTTCAGGTAGCTGCGGAGCATGGCCTGCAGCAGATCGTCACGGTCAACCTTGCGGATGAGGGAGCGGGCTCCCTTGTATGTGGTGATATAGGTGGGATCTTCGGACAGGATATAGCCCACCAGCTGATTGACCGGATTGTAGCCCTTTTCCTTTAATGCATCGTACACCTGCTGTACGATCTCGTGAATCTCGTAGTCCTTTTTGTCGTGGATCGAAAAAATAGCAGTCGCGTCGCCCACGCAATGCACCCCCTTCGGTATCCCTCTCGCATTCCATTCCGAGAGGTCATTGGAACTTATAGCCCATTGTACACGAAATGGACGCTGACTTCAAGATTCCAAGCCGGAATTTGCACACTTTGAATAAAAAATTTTGAAAATTTGAGTAAAAAGAACGGAGCGGATTTTCCGTTCAGGAGGTTTTTCATGGTCTACGGAATCGGCTGCGACCTGTGCAGCATTGCGCGGATGGAAAAGAGCCTGCTGGGCCCCATGGCGCGGTCTTTGCGCGCCGGGTGTTCGGCCCGGCGGAGCAGGCGGCACTGGGCCTGCCTCTGGCAGAGGAAGAGGGCACGGCACGCCGCACCGCCCATA
>ENA-OQEB01000350-OQEB01000350.1-human-gut-metagenome-genome-assembly--contig:-NODE-350-length-19596-cov-2.169757_pt1 | contig 19596 bp, 19 predicted proteins | sample MGYA00242787_ERZ504619 | MGnify/ENA primary metagenome ERZ504619 (study PRJEB26092, sample SAMD00036317) | human gut metagenome | host: Homo sapiens | study: EMG produced TPA metagenomics assembly of... | reverse complement strand
AAAACTAAAATGCGTGTGCGAATGTTTAGAATGGGAATAATAAAGGTAATATAAATACCATAACGATTCCCATCACGATTTGTAAAGGCAACCCCACCTTTACATAGTCCATAAATGTATATTTTCCGGCGGACATAACGAGTGCGTTGGGTGGCGTAGAGAAGGGGGAGGCGAAGCACATGCTGGCACCTACCGTCACCGCCAGCAGGAATGGATAAGGGCTAACGTTGATGCTATGGCGGATTGAAGGGCAATAGGGGCTACCAGTACCGCCGTGGCCGTGTTGCTGATAAACATGGTCAGTAGCGAGGTGGTGAAATAAATTCCGGCCATCAAGACGAGCGGTCCGTAATCGCCTAGTCCGCTCACCAATTTCTCCGAGATAAGATTGGAGGCGCCTGTCTTCTCTAAGGCTAGCGACATGGGTAACATGGCGGCGATCAAGACTACGCTTTCCCAATTAATCGTTTTATAAGCCTCTTCCACGTTACGGAAACATCCGGTTAATACCATCAATATTCCCGCTATGATTACCGCCGCTACCGGAGGAATCGGGATGAAGTCGAATACCATGGCGGCAATCATTAAGACCATGATCAAGGCGGCGACAGGGGCTTTATAATCCAGAGTGACTTTAGAGGCCTCTTCTAAGGGCTGGCCCAATACCACCCATTGCGATTGTTTCTGGCTCATGCGAGCGATACTGTCCCATGTGCCTTGTATTAGAAGGATATCGCCGGCATGCATCTTTATATCTTTTATATCATTCAGTATATATTCCCCTTTCCGTTGGATGCCTAAGATATTCACGGAATATTTATCCCTGAAACCAGAGTCCTTTACCGCCTTATTTATCAATTTCGAGTCGGGCATTAATAAGACCTCGGCGATACCGATCTCCCGAACGCTCAGCTTTTCAACCTCCGCCCCTTCAACATATTCGGATACGTGGGTATCCGTAAGCTCCAGATTCTGTTCTTTGGCGAATTGGTTTACTTTCTCGAACGGGCCGAACACATAGAGGATATCGTTCTCCTGTAATTCCGTATGTGGGCCGGCTAAGGACTGGTCTACGGTTTTAAGGAAACGTCCTTGAGAGGACGACTGCCGGCGTATCTCCAGAATGGAGAGATTATAAGCCTGCGTAATATTTAATTCTTGCAATTTTTTCCCTCCGATCCGGGAACCGGGCCTGATCTGTATCCGATATAGATTATCCGATAATTGGTATTTCTTGGCTAACTCTTTTGGGGAGTGCCCGGTTGTAGTCTTCGTGTCTTTGCCATCCTCCTTTTTTACCAAGAAGAATTTGCTTAGGGGAATCAAGACGACCAAGCCGATAAGCACACAAATAACCCCGATAGGCGTAAACGAGAAAAACGATAGATCCGTGAATCCGGCGTTGGATAGCACCTCATCTACCACGAGGTTCGGAGGCGTACCGATCAGCGTGGCCATTCCGCCATGCTACTAGCGAAAAGCCAAGGGCATCAAAAACCTCCCGGGACTGATATTGGCGCTTGCCGCCATGCTCACTACGATCGGAAGCATGAGGCCACGGTACCCGTATTACTGACGAACGCCCCGATAAAAGCGGTGACCATCATGATCAATATGAATAATTTCAATTCGCTTTTTCCCGCTAGACGGAGTATCTTGCTGCTGATCATTTTGGCCAATCCCGTTTTAAAGATAGCTCCTCCTACGACAAACAACCCGACCATCATGATGACGATAGGATTGGAGAAGCCGGAAAGCGCTTCTTCGGGTGTAAGTATGTTGAATACGATTAATAAGACGAGGGCGCATAGAGCGACAAGATCGGAACGTAATTTTCCATTAACAAAGAAAACGGCTGATAGGGCCAGTATTATAAGTGTTGTGATCATAGGGTATAAATATTATATAAGTAAAGAACGAAAAAATAGGGGGTATTTGTTCGTTACTTTCTTGTTTCGGGAAAAATGGCTAAACTTATAGGTTGAACAGCCATTTTGTAAAATAGGGGCTGGAGCTATTTTTGCAATATGAAATTCGCAACAATTAGGTTAAAACGAATGTTATTTTAATGTCTAACGAAAAGAAGATAAATCAGAGATGAAAAGTACGACGCGATTATTATTGGTTTTGGGAAAGGTGGAAAAACCTTGGCGGCGGATTTGGCTAACCATGGATGGAATGTAGCTGTGGTGGAGCGTTCGACGGGTATGTACGGAGGCACTTGTATCAATATCGGCTGTATACCGACGAAAGCGCTTGTACATTACGCTCAAGTGACAGGGTATCGCAGACCTTCTACCTTCGAGCAACATGCGGAGGAGTTTAAACAGGCTATCCTCGCCAAGGAGAAACTGACCTCTTTGCTTCGTGAGAAGAATTTCAAGAATCTGGATGATCGGGAGACCGTAACGGTCTATACCGGAGAGGCTTCTTTTCGTTCCCCTTATGAGATTGTCGTGAAAACGGATACGGACTCTTTCTTGCTGGAAGGCGAGAAGATATTCATCAATGCCGGAGCCACGACGATTATTCCTACGATAAGCGGTATCGAGGATAATCCTTACGTATATACAAGTACTTCCATTATGGAACTGGAGAAACTGCCACGGCATCTGGTTATTGTCGGAGGCGGATATATCGGGCTGGAATTCGCTTCCATGTTCGCCGGTTTTGGGTCGGAGGTAACGATCTTGGAGGCAGGGGAGGTGTTCATCCCTCGTGAGGACCGGGACATCGCCGATTCGGTGAAGTCTACGCTAGAGAAAAAAGGGATCGCCATTCATTTGAATACGGTCGTGCAGACGATCGAGCAGGATGCCGAGCGGGCTACGGTGATCTGCCGTAACGCTATCTCGGGAGATACCTTGCGGCTGGATGCCGAGGCGGTGCTTTTGGCTACCGGCCGTAAACCGAATACGGAAAGCCTAAATCTGCAAGCCGCCGGAATACGGACGACTAATCGTGGCGCTATCGAGGTGGATAGTAAGTTGCGTACCAATATCCCTAATATCTGGGCGATCGGGGATGTACATGGCGGATTGCAATTCACCTATCTGTCCTTGGATGATTACCGTATTATCCGGGAAGAGCTGTTTGGTAACGGTTTCCGGAGCTTGGACGATCGGGAAGCTGTGGCTTATTCCGTATTCATCGATCCTCCGTTGGCCCATGTCGGCTGAACGAGACGCAAGCCCGTAAGATGGAGAAAAATATAAAGGTGGCCAGCCTGCCCGCTGCCGCCATGCCTCGTACCCGTACCATCGAGCAGACGGATGGCTTGCTGAAGGCCGTGGTAGATGCGGATACCGGGAAGATCCTAGGATGTACCTTATTCTGCGCCGAGTCCAGCGAAGTCATAAATACGGTTAGCTTGGCGATGCGTCTCGGGCAAGATTACACGTTCCTCCGGGATTCGATATTCACCCATCCGTCGATGAGTGAGGCTTTAAATGATCTATTTGGATTAATAAAATAAAAACATAAATATGAAAACATCAGACATTGGATTAATCGGCTTGGCGTGATGGGCGAGAACCTTGCGTTGAATATGGAAAGCAAGGGGTTCACCGTATCCGTTTATAATCGTACGGCGCCGGGAGAGGAAGGCGTGGTAGATCGCTTCATGAGCGGTCGTGGAAAAGGAAAGAATTTTATAGGAACCCATACGATACAGGAATTTGTCGAGTCTATCGAGCGTCCTCGCAAGATTATGCTGATGGTAAAAGCGGGTGCCCCGGTGGATGAGCTGATGGCTCAATTGATCCCTTACTTATCACCCGGTGACGTGATTATTGATGGTGGTAACTCAGACTTCCATGATACGGAACGACGGGTGAAGGAGATGGAGGCGCATGGGATGTACTTCGTAGGTACCGGAATCTCCGGAGGCGAGATCGGTGCCTTGTACGGACCTTCGGTGATGCCGGGTGGTTCGCCTGCCGCTTGGCCTTTGGTGAAGGATGTCTTGCAAAGCATCGCCGCCAAGCTGGACGACGGGACGCCTTGTTGCCAATGGATTGGTCCGGGTGGAGCCGGCCATTTCGTGAAAATGGTACACAATGGTATCGAGTATGGAGATATGCAGTTGATTTCCGAGGCGTATTCCTTATTGAAGAATCGTCTGGATCTGGACAATGAGGCCTTGGCTCGTATCTTTGAGGATTGGAACACGGGAGAGCTGGATAGCTACCTGATCGGTATTACGGCCGATATTCTCCGCTTCAAGGACGAGGCGGGGGAGGGCTACCTGCTAGATAAGATATTGGATGCCGCCGGCAGAAGGTACCGGTAAATGGAGCGCTATCGCCGCTATGGACGAGAATGATCCGCTGACATTGATTACCGAGGCTGTTTATGCCCGTATGCTTTCTTCCATGCAGGAAGAACGGAAAAAAGCGTCCTCGCTTTATCCGAAGAGTGGCGTGCTGGGGCAGACCTTGATCTCGGAGAAAGAGATTCAAGCAGGCTTTGTATGCCGCTAAGTTGGTTTCCTATGCGCAGGGATTCTCTTTGTTGTACCAACCTCTAAGCGATATGATTGGCAGTTGGATTACGGTACGATCGCCAAGATTTGGCGGAAGGGATGTATCATACGCTCTGTCTTTTTGGAGAAAATTACGCAGGCTTATGAGAAGAACCGGAATCTGGAGAACCTCTTATTCGATGAGTTCTTTATTCAAAAGATCGAGTCTTCCTTGTTGGCTTGGCGGCAAGTGGTAGCCGAGGGTGCCTTGCATGGAGTGGCTTTGCCGGCGATGAGCTCGGGGTTGAGCTATTTCGATGGACTGTCTACCCCGCATTCCGCCGCTAACTTGATTCAGGCCCAGCGGGATTATTTCGGGGCTCATACTTATGAGCGGGTCGATTGGGAGCGTGGTAAGTTTTTCCATACTAACTGGACGGGTGAGGGAGGAAAGACGGTTTCTGGAACTTATAACGTATAAAGACATGAAGAAAGCAGATAATCAATTATTAGTTATATTCGGGGCGTCGGGCGATCTTACCAGTCGCAAGTTGCTTCCCTCTTTGTTCGAGTTATATGTCCGGGGCTTGCTGCCCGACCGCTTCTGCATCTTGGGGGCCGCCCGTACCGCTTATGGTGATGAGGAGTTCCGTGCGGAGCAACATACGCATATCTTGGAGGCACAGAAGGGAAAGACTTACGACGAGGGCTTGATCGATGACTTCTTGGAGAATGTCTATTACCTCGCCTTCGATTCCACGAACGCCGATGAATACTACAAATTGCGTGAGCGCATCGAGTTCTTGCAAGAGAAACATGACTTGCCGGATAAGATCATCTATTACTTGGCTACCCCGCCGGTGATGTACGAGATCGTCCCGCAATGTTTGCTGGAGAGCGGTTTGAACAAGACCGAGTCTCCAGATGGTTTCAGGCGGATCATCGTAGAGAAGCCGTTCGGTACCAGCTTGGAGTCTGCCCGCCAGTTGAACGATCATTTACGACATATCTTCCATGAGGAGGAGATTTATCGTATCGACCATTATCTGGGGAAAGAGACCGTGCAGAATATCTTGGTATTGCGTTTCTCAAACGGTATTTTCGAGCCATTGTGGAATCATAATTATATCGATTCCATCGAGATCAGCGCTACCGAGACTTTGGGGGTGGAGAATCGAGGGAAATATTATGATGGAGCCGGGGCGATGCGGGATATGATCCAGAATCACTTGATGCAATTGATGTCGTTTATCGCCATGGATCTCCCTCTATATTCGAGCCGGAACCGATTCGTGACGAGATCGTGAAAGTATTCCGCTCCATACGTCCGTATACGGTGTTGGATATGGATAAGATGGTTGTCCGCGGACAATATATCGGTTATCGGGAAGAGAAGAACGTAGCTCCCGACTCGAATACCGAGACGTATGTGGCGATGAAATTCTTCATCGATAACTGGCGCTGGAGCGGTGTGCCCTTCTATTTCTATACGGGAAAGAAGTTGCCGGAGAAGTCATCGGAGGTAGTGATCCACTTCAAGTCTACGCCCCATCAACTGTTTGTCGGTCAATGTTCGGGAGGTTCCTGCAATAAATTGACATCCGTATCCAACCGAACGAGAGTATATCCTTGAAGTTCGGGCTGAAAATGCCGGGAGCCGGTTTCGAGGTGAAGCAAGTCAGCATGGACTTCCGCTACGATTCCCTCTCGAAGAGCTATCTTCCTGACGCTTACGAGCGTCTGTTGCTGGATGCCATGCTGGGCGATTCCACCCTGTATGCTCGTAGCGACGCTTTGGAGGCTAGCTGGAAATTTATCGATCCGATCTTGCTCCATTGGAAAGAGGAGGGTTCGAAGAACTTATTCTTCTATGAGCCGGGCGAGGACGGACCGGAGGAAACTGTTATTTTAGGTGCGGAAAAGAAAGTCTGCGCCTGCCAAAGAAGATAATTTTATGGAAATAAAGAGATATAATGAGATGAAAGAGGCGCTTCGGTCGATGACGGAGGATATGATGGCGATGATTCGCCGGAAAGACTTCGCTCCGTTTAACCTAGCGCTCTCGGGAGGGGAGACGGCGAAGCATATGTTTTCCCTCTGGGTAGATGAGTATAAGGATAAGATTGACTGGAATAACATCCGTTTCTTCTGGGTGGACGAGCGTTGCGTTCCACCAACGAGTCCAGATAGTAATTACGGTCATGCGAATCATTTGCTTTTTAAGCCTTTGCGTATCCCGGCGGACCATATCCACCGGATCAAGGGCGAGAACGAGCCGGGTACCGAGGCGATGCGTTATTCATGGGTCGTAAAGGAATTCTTGCCGTTGTTCAATCAAATGCCTACGTTCGATTGCATCATCCTCGGCGTAGGTGAGGATTCCCATACGGCATCCATTTTCCCTACCACCATGGAGCTATTGTCGGATAGCCGTAACTATGCGGTATCCCAGCAACCTTCTACCGGCCAATACCGGATCACCATGACGGGACCGCTTATCTTGAACGGCGCCCCCTTATTGGTCCCGATACTGGGCACGAACAAGGAACCCGTAATCCAGAGGCTCTCCAAAGGCTATTCCCCCTCAAACGACACGCCTGCGGCCTATATCTTATCGCATGCCGTACAGGCTACGATTTATGGGCTGAACCCATGATTTTGCTACATGCCGAGTCCTTCCCAAAAACATGTACGTGTTTTCGAAAAAACACGTACATATACTCCTCTCCTTGGAGAAGATATACTGCAAGTACCCTAGGAGATATACTTCACCGTCCAAGTAAGTACAACTTCTCGTGATATCCTATTAGTATATACAAGACTATTGCCCACATTTAAAGTGAATGTATTTGTTGGATTCATGTTTTTTTGCGAAGTTTGTTGCCTGAAAAGTAAGCTTTGAGACATGAATATGAGAAATATTGTACTGTGTATATTATATTTGTTTTTGGTGCCGATGGGAGGGTTTGCCCAATCTGAGGTCGTTGTCTTGTATCCCGATACTGAAAATAAGGATTTGGATGAAGCTGTATACCAAAAAATCTTTTTGGCCGGCACGATCGATATGGGGAAAAGCGTGGATTGGCAGAAGGCTACCTGCGACTGGTTCCGGGCGCTTCCGGAGGGACGGTATCTCTTGTTCAATCCTCGTAGAGATAAAGGGTTGAGCGGGGAGATGTCCGATTTTGAGCATCAAGTGAATTGGGAACTGGAGCATCTGGAGAAAGCCGATCTGATTATCATGAACATTCTGGCGAGCAGCAAATCCCCGATAACTTTATTGGAGATGGGGCTGTTTATGCGCTCCGGAAAGTTGCGGGTGATTTGCGAGCCCGGCTTTTACCGCTATGATAATGTGCGCTTAACTTGTGCGCGCTATGGCGTCCCATTGTATCAGAATATGGACGATTTTTTGAAAACCATGCGCTAATCTATTATTATTTGTTTAACTTTGTATAGTTTTAGGGACGGTGTGGAATCGATCCTAAGCGAGTATTGTCGAACAAAATGGAAAGAATATGAAAGGTATAGTTTTAGCCGGTGGATCGGGTACCCGCTTGTATCCGATCACTAAAGGAGTTTCCAAGCAACTTCTACCTATTTATGATAAGCCGATGATTTTTTATCCGGTATCCGTGCTCATGCTGGCAGGGATACGGGAGATTCTTATTATATCGACCCCTCAGGATTTGCCGGGCTTTCGTCGTTTACTGGGCGATGGCTCCGATTATGGCGTTCGTTTTGAATATGCCGAGCAGCCTTCACCGGACGGATTGGCGCAAGCTTCATCATTGGAGAGCGTTTTATCGGCGATGACTCCGTTTGCTTGGTACTTGGCGATAATATCTTTTACGGACAGAGCTTTACCCGTATGTTAAAAGAGGCCGTTGACAAGGCGGAGAACGAACAAAAAGCGACCGTGTTCGGTTACTACGTAAACGATCCGGAACGCTATGGCGTGGCCGAGTTCGATGCGGATGGGAACGTCTTCAGTATCGAGGAGAAACCGAAGGAACCGAAGTCGAATTACGCGTGGTAGGGTTGTATTTCTATCCGAACAAGGTGGTGGGCGTGGCCAAGAATATCAAGCCATCCGCCCGTGGAGAGCTGGAGATCACTACCGTGAACCAGTGGTTCTTGAAGGATGGGGAGTTGAAAGTGCAGCTATTGGGACGTGGATTCGCTTGGTTGGATACCGGGACTCACGACTCGTTGTCTGAGGCATCTACTTTCGTGGAGGTGATCGAGAAGAGACAGGGACTGAAGGTGGCTTGTCTGGAGGAGATCGCTTTCAAGCAAGGATGGATTGATGAGAAGCGACTTGAGCAAGTGGCTTTGCCGATGATTAAGAATCAGTACGGCCAGTATTTGATGAGGTTGATTAATAAGTAGAAGTAGTTCAGAATACGAGATATCGATGGAAAAAGACAGTAAAATATTTGTTGCCGGTCACCGGGGCTTGGTAGCTCCGCCATCCTGAATAATTTGCGTAGCAAAGGGTATACGAACTTCCTGCTTCGTACGCATGCGGAACTGGATCTGACGGATCAAGCCGCTGTGAACGAGTTCTTTGCAGCCGAGCGGCCGGACTATGTGTTCTTGTCGGCGGCGCACGTCGGCGGTATCATGGCGAACAGTCTGTACCGTGCCGATTTTATCTACAATAATTTGATGATCCAGAATAATGTCATTCATGCCTCTTGGAAAAACAATGTAAAGAAATTATTATTCTTGGGAAGCACCTGCATCTATCCCCGTGAGGCTCCGCAGCCGATGCCGGAGGATTGCTTGCTGACATCTCCCTTGGAATATTCCAACGAGCCTTACGCGATCGCCAAGATAGCGGGTATCAAGATGTGCGAGAGTTACAACCTGCAATACGGTACGAACTATATCGCCGTGATGCCTACCAACCTCTACGGGCCGAATGATAATTTCAATCTGGAGACCTCGCATGTGTTGCCAGCCATGATCCGTAAGATCCATCTGGCGAAATGCCTGCATACAGGAGATTGGGAGGCCTTGCGTAAGGATATGGACATTCGTCCGGTAGAGGGCGTGTCTGGGAAGGCCTCCGAGCCGGAGATACTCTCCGTATTGGATAAACAGGGTATCCGTCCGGGCGAGGTGGAGCTGTGGGGAACCGGCAAGCCGCTTCGTGAGTTTTTATGGAGCGAGGAGATGGCCGACGCTTCTGTTTATATCATGGAACACGTGGATTTCGAGGATGTCCGCCAGAAGGAGGGCGAGGTCCGGAATACACATATTAATATAGGTACGGGTATCGAGCTTTCGATCCGTGAGGTCGCCGAACTGATCCGGCGAGAGATCGGGTTCGAGGGCGAGTTGAGGTTTAACTCGTCCAAGCCGGACGGTACGCTTCGTAAGCTGACGGATGTAAGCAAGTTGCATGCCTTGGGTTGGCGCCATACGATCGAGATCGAGGAGGGCGTGAAGCGACTCTATGAATGGTACTTGGGAATTGAAAAATGAGAATTGAAAATTGAAAATTAGAGAAATGGGCAAAGTAGCGTTAATAACGGGTATTACGGGACAGGATGGGGCTTATCTTACCGAGTTCTTGATCAAGAAAGGATATACGGTACACGGTATCAAGCGTCGTTCTTCCATGTTCAATACGGACCGTATCGATCATTTGTATCAAGATCCGCATGTGGAAAACCGTAATTTGATTTTGCATTATGGCGATTTAACGGATAGTTTGAATCTTACACGTATCATTGGCGAGGTTCAACCGGACGAGATCTATAATCTGGCCGCCATGAGCCATGTAAAAGTAAGTTTCGACACTCCCGAATATACTGCGAATGCGGATGGTTTGGGCGTATTGCGTATCCTAGAGGCGGTCCGTTTGCTGAACTTGATCCCGAAGACGCGTATTTACCAGGCATCTACATCCGAGTTGTATGGCTTGGTGCAAGAGGTGCCGCAGAGGGAGACTACTCCTTTCTATCCGAGAAGCCCTTATGCGGTAGCGAAACTATACGGTTACTGGATTACGGTGAATTACAGGGAAGCCTATCATATGCACGCTTCCAATGGCATCTTGTTTAATCATGAGTCTCCATTAAGGGGAGAGACATTCGTGACCCGTAAGGTAACCCGGGCGGTTTCACGTATCGTTTTGGGTATGCAAAAAAAGGTTTATATGGGTAATCTTTCCTCCAAACGGGATTGGGGACACGCAAAAGATTACGTGCGTGCCATGTACGCTATTTTGCAACAAGATGAACCCTCGGATTATGTCATAGCTACCGGGATTACTACCACGATTCGGGACTTTATCCGTATGGCTTTTGAGGAAATTGGCGTGGGAATCCGCTTTAAAGGAGAAGGGATAGACGAGGTCGCTATCATAGAGTCGATAGACGAGGGATTGTTCGTCAAGAAGGTTGGTGATGCCTATCTGGAAAACTTTAAGAAACGTGTGGGTGAGGAAGTTGTGGGAGTAGATCCGCAGTATTTCCGCCCTACGGAAGTAGAGTTGCTGATCGGTGACGCTACGAAGGCACGTACTCGTTTAGGGTGGGAACCGGAGTATTCATTAGCGGCTTTAATTGAGGATATGATGAAGAACGATATAAAACTAATGAAGAAGGAGTCTTATCTGAAAGAGGGGGGCTATAAAATTTTGAACTATTTCGAGTGAGTTCGAAACAATTTGAAGATTTTATTTGTTGTAATTACAAAAAGAGTTAAATTTGTGCCAATTTTAAGATATTAGGTAATTGATTGTTTAATTAAAATGTTGAAAATATGAAGACTAAGGTTTTACTTTTAGCTTTGTTATCAGGTTTTGTATTCTCTGTGGCAGCACAGGAATATCAACCGCAGGTGGGGTTCAGCAATGAGGCTGGTTATAAGACTAATTTCAAGAAGAATAAAGCTCGCGACAATTGGTTTATTTCAATTGCGGGTGGAGCCAGCGTATTGTTAGGAGACCAAAATGGAGAGGCTGATTTCAAGAATCGTTTAAACTTCGCTCCACAAGTATCTTTTGGTAAGTGGTTTAATCCGTATTTAGGATTCCGTACCCAGTTAAATGGTGGTATTATCCACGGTTTTGAAGGTGATGGCGCACAGTTTATGCAACATAATAAATATGTAGCCGCTCACGTAGATTTGTTGTGGGATGTTACTAACTTCTGGGCTCCTTACAGAGAATCTAAAGTGTTCCGCTTGATTCCTTGGGTCGGTTTTGGTTATGCGCAGCGTTTCAAGACTACAGAGTCTTATGATCGTCCAAGAACGGAGTCTCCTACGTTGAACGCTGGTATCTTAACCGCCTTCCGTTTGAGCAAACGTGTTGATTTGAACGTTGAGATCCAAGGTTCTTTGTTGAACGAGCAGTTTAACCGTGTCGAGATGAATCACCTGACAGATGGTATCGTTCAGTTGAGCGCTGGTTTGACATTCAAATTGGGTAAGACAGACTTCGAGGTATTGGAGCCGATGGATTACGCTTTGTTGAACGACTTGAACGGCCAGATCAACTCTTTGCGTGCTGCTAACGATGAGTTGAGCAAACGTCCGGTTTCTTGCCTGAGTGCCAAGAGACAGTTACTGAAGTTGTAAATAACTACGTTGACAATGTGGTTTACTTTCGCATCAACAGCGCTAAGATCGACAAGAACCAGCAGATCAATATCTATAACACAGCTGAGTTCATGAAGAACAACAACGCTCCGATCAAGGTAGTTGGTTACGCTGACAAGAAGACGGGTACTTCTGATTATAACATGGGTCTTTCTGAGAAACGTGCTAGAGCGGTCGCTAAGGAACTTATCGATAAATACGGTATCTCTTCTAGCCAGATCACTATCGAGTGGAGAGGTTCGGACGAACAACCTTATGGCGAAAATAGCTGGAACCGTGTAGTAATTATGAGCGCTAATAATTAATTTACGAATTAATACTTTAAAAAGGCCGTACTTCTAAGTGCGGCCTTTTTTTGCGCCGAAAAATACTTACTTTTGTGAGAATTTATCGAATTGCTATGATATTGAACAAAAAACATGGTTATTTAATCCAATGGCTGATTGGTGTAGGAGATTTGATCGTATTGAATCTCTTGTTTATGGCCGTTTTTCATCTGCTTGGCCCGAAATACACGGAAGCGATATCCTATAATTTGAGAGAGGTTATTTTGTTATTGAATTTCTGTTATTTCTTCTCTTTATATTTTATCCCGATTCAATTGCATCAGGCGGTCGTGTTTATCGACAAGATTGTGCAACGGGCGTTCGGATTGGTTACCGTACTTATCTTTTTATTCGCTACTTGCTTGATCTTCTTGAATGTAGGGGATATTCTGGCTACCTTCCTCTTGGTCTATTACGGGGTTTCTATCATCTTGTTTTCGCTTTGGCGGGTTTTTGTGCGCTTATCCTTAAAGTTTTATAGGCGAAAAGGCTATAACTTTAAGAAGGTGGTGATTGTGGGTGCGGGAAAGAATGGTATGGAGCTTTACCAAGTTATGAAAGATGATTTGAGCTATGGGTTTAGTGTAAAGGGGTTCTTTGATGACAATGACTCGTTGAAAGACGTTTTACCTAATTATTTGGGTAAGACGAGTGAGGTGGAAGCGTATGTGCTGGAGCATGATATCGATGAGATTTATTGTACCTTGCCGGGTACGAACAACGGAAAGATCGTACGGCTTCTGAATTTCGCTGAGAAGAAGATGGTGCGCTTCTATATCGTGCCCGAGTTTTACCGGGATGTAAAGAAGAGTATGGTGATGGAGGTGATGGAATCGATCCCATTGCTGACGGTCCGCCGGGAGCCTTTGCAATCCGCCTATAACCGGTTCTTGAAACGAACGTTCGATATATTTTTCTCTTTGGTGATTTTGCTCACGATTTATCCGATCCTGTACATCGTGGTCGGTATAATGATCAAGTTAAGCTCACCCGGCCCGATTTTGTTTAAGCAGAAACGTACGGGATTGTATGGGCATGACTTCGAATGTTTTAAATTTCGTACGATGAAGGTGAACGCGCAGGCCGATACCTTGCAGGCCGTCAAGGATGATCCCCGGAAGACCCGGATCGGCGATTTCTTGCGCCGGACGAATTTGGATGAGTTCCCTCAGTTCGTGAACGTCTTGCTGGGCGATATGTCCGTGGTAGGCCCTCGTCCGCATATGCTGAAGCATACCGAGCAGTACTCGGCGTTGATCGATAAGTATATGGTGCGGCATTTGGTGAAACCGGGAGTAACGGGGTGGGCGCAAGTCACCGGTTACCGAGGTGAGACCAAGACGCTGGAGCAGATGGAAGGACGTGTGAAGAGAGATGTGTGGTATATAGAGAATTGGACGTTCTTCCTTGATTTAAAGATTATTGTGGTTACGGTACTGAATATGTTCAAGGGAGAGAAGAATGCATATTGATCCGATTTGTTGCACACTTTTTGCGGATTTGTGTAATCTGTATTTATATTTATGCTATATTCGCGCTCGATGGGAAGAATAATTGCAATAGATTACGGCCGGAAACGTACAGGGATAGCCGCTACGGATATTTTACAAATGATGCTAACGGCGTGGCGACAGTCCCAAGTGGAGAGGTTGTGAAATACCTGTCGGATTACATATCACGGGAACCGGTGGATTTATTTGTGGTCGGGCTTCCGAAGCAAATGAACAATGAGCCTTCTGAGAACATGAAGTATGTGGAGGCGTTCGTGACCCATCTGAAAAGGACGATACCAAGTATCCCGGTAACTTATTACGACGAGCGGTTCACTCGGTCTTAGCTCATAAGCCATGTTGGAAGGCGGTTTAAAGAAAAAGAAACGGCAAGATAAAGGATTGGTTGATGAGATTAGCGCCGTTATTATTTTGCAAGCTTATTTAGAAAGTAAAAAATATCAGTTATAACTTATGATTTTACCCGTATTTTTATATGGTCAGCCCGTACTAAGAAAAGAGGCTGAGGATGTACCTAAAGATTATCCCGACTTGAAACAGTTGGTTGCCAATATGTTTGAAACGATGTATAATGCTGATGGGGTAGGGCTTGCCGCTCCTCAGGTGGGCTTGTCTATCCGTTTGGTGGTTATAGACGGTGATGTGATGGGAGATGACTTCCCTGAATGCAAGGGTTTCAAGCGTGCGTTGATTAATCCCGAGTTTTTGGAACGTAGCGAGGAGGAAATAGCTATGGAGGAAGGCTGCTTGAGCCTGCCGGGTATACACGAGAAAGTGTCTCGCTCGAAAACGGTTCGTGTGAGATATTGGGATGAGAATTGGGAGGAACACGAGGAAGTGGTGGAAGGTTTCGCCGCCCGTATCGTGCAGCATGAGTGCGAGCATCTGACGGGGCATGTCTTTATCGACAATGTCTCCGCTATTCGCCGTCAATTGAACAAAGGCAAATTAAATAGTATTATTAAAGGGACGGTTCGTTGCTCTTACCGGGCAAAAGCCGTTGGTAAATAATAAATCTATAAATAATCAATATGACAGATTTAAGTAAAAACATTGAGGCCCTCAGGGAAAAGAAAGCCGTTATCGAGATGGGCGGTGGTGAGGCTGCTATCGAAAAGCAAGTGGCGATGGGTAAGCTTACTGCCCGGGAGCGTATCTTGGCTTTGTTGGATAAGAACTCTTTCCATGAGTATGACATGTTCGTGAAACACGATGGCCGTGATTTCGGTATGGAGAAGAAGGTTCTGCCGGGTGATGGTGTGGTTACCGGTACGGGTACGATCTTTGGTGCCCCGGTTTGCATCTATGCGCAGGACTTTACGGTTGCCGGTGGTTCGTTAGGTTTGCAGCATGCTCGTAAGATCACCAAGATCATGGATCATGCGTTGAAGATGAAATGTCCGATCATCGGAATCAATGACTCGGGTGGCGCGCGTATCCAAGAAGGTGTTGGTGCTTTGGCTGGTTATGGTGAAATATTCTATCGCAATACGATCGCCTCGGGCGTGATCCCTCAGATTTCCTTGATCCTCGGTCCTTGTGCCGGTGGTGCCGTTTATTCTCCGGCGTTGACGGACTTCGTGTTTGTGGTTGAGAACATCTCTAAGATGTTTATCACGGGACCGAACGTTATCAAGACCGTGCTGGGTGAGGATATCTCTATGGAAGACCTTGGTGGCGCACGTGTTCATGCGGAGACTACAGGTAACGCTCATTTCTATGCCTTGAGCGAGCAAGAATGTTTCGATCAGGTGAAACGTTTGGTTAGCTTCATCCCTTGGAATAATCAGGAGCGTGCGAAAGTGGTTGAGCCGAAAGAACCGTCCGCTATGCTGAATATCGAGCAAGTAGTTCCGGCGGACCCGAAACAACCGTATGATGTGCGAGACGTTATCAGATGTATCGTCGATGACTCGGACTTCTTGGAGATTCAAGAGTTGTGGGCCGCTAATATTGTGATCGGTTTTGGTCGTATGGCAGGAGAAACGGTAGGTTTCGTTGCCAATCAACCGATGGTTTTGGCCGGCGTGCTTGATTGTGATAGCGCTGACAAGGCCGCTCGTTTCATCCGTTTCTGCGACTCATTCAATATTCCTATCATCACGTTGGAGGATATGCCGGGTTATCTGCCGGGCGTAGATCAAGAGCATGCGGGTGTGATTCGTCATGGGGCTAAGGTTCTGTATGCGTATTCGGAAGCTACTGTTCCTAAGATCACGGTTATCTTGCGCAAGGCGTACGGTGGAGGTTATATAGCTATGAACTCCCGTCACTTGGGCGCTGACTTCATGTTCGCTTGGCCGAGCGCGGAGATCGCTGTTATGGGTCCGGAAGGCGCAGCTAACATCATATTCCGCAAGGAGATCATGGAGGCGGAAGATCAGAACGCTATGCGTCAGGAGAAGGTGAAAGAATATATCGAGAAATTCGCGAACCCGTACGTGGCGGCTTCCAAGGGATTTATCGACTCTGTGATCGAACCGAAAGAAACCCGTTCATTATTGCTACACGCACTGAAGCTTTCCATTCTAAAAGAGGAATACAGACCGGCCAAGAAGCACGGTTTGCCTCCGTTCTAAATTGATGAGAGTATGGAAAAGAAACACCAGCAAGAAGAATATGTAGACTTTGTGGTGACGGCACGTAAATATAAGACGTTGCTGACAGCGAAGTATAAGAGCCGACCGATGTGGCATAAGCCGTCGGCTGGTGACGTGGTTTCTCATCTTCCCGGAACGATTATCAAGATTATGGTAGAGGAAGGACAGGCTGTGGAGGCCGGGCAACTTCTGCTAATCCATGAGGCGATGAAAATGCAGAACCGGGTGGTCGCTCCCATATCGGGAGTCGTTGTCGAGCTCAATGTAAAAGAGGGCGATAAGATAACGAAGAATCATTTAATGGTAAAAATAGAGTCTAAGTAAGATAATTTACTTATTTTTGCCTCTCAATCATTTTTAATAGGATGAAGAAGGCAACACTCTTTTTGATATTACAGATATTTACGATTTTCGCTTTTGCGCAGATTAATACGGACCGTGTATTGGCCATTGGCAGGAACGCCCTTTATTTTGAGGATTATGTTCTTTCCATTCAGTACTTCAATCAGGTTATCAAATCCAAACCTTGGTTGGCGGAACCCTATTTTTACCGTGCGGTGGCGAAGATAAATCTGGACGATTTTAAGGGGGCCGAGGAAGACTGTACTTTATGTCTTCAGCGGAACCCTTTTTTAACGCAAGCGTATTACGCTCGCGGCATCGCCCGTCAAAGCCAGGAGAAATACGACGAGGCGATCGACGATTACCAGAAAGGACTTGAGTTCAAACCCGAGGACCGCCAGATGCTGGTGAATATGGCGGTGGCTTTTATCCAGAAAAAAGACTATAACGGGGCGGAGAAGACATTCGATGATTTAATGACCGCCCATCCGAAATATTCCATGAATTATATGACACGGGGCGCTATGTATCTGGAGAAAGGGGATACGTTGAAAGCTTGGCCGATTATAATAAGGCGATCGAGATGGATCCTTATTATGCGCCGGCGTATGGCAATCGTGCGATCCTTCATTATCAAATGGATGATTACAAGGACGCTTTGGCCGATTTGAACGAGGCTCTACGTCTGGATACCCGTGAGAGCGGATATTATATTAACCGGGGGCTAGTTCGTTATCAGATGAATGACTTGAGAGGTGCGATGGCCGATTACGATCAGGTGATCAGCATGGATAGCCGGAACTTGATCGCACGATTCAACCGAGGTTTGCTTCGGTTCCAAGTCGGGGATAATAACCGTGCTATCGAAGACTTCGATGTCGTTATCCAGCAAGAGCCAGATAACTATATGGCTTATTACAACCGTGCGTTGCTCCGTTTCGAGACGGGCGACTACCGGGGGGCCGTGCAGGATTACGACGTGGTCTTGAAGCAATATCCTACTTTCCTGCCAGGCTTTGTGAGCCGTTCGGAAGCAAAGCGTAAGCTAGGGGATAACGTGGGGGCAGACCGTGATTATTGGGCAGCCATAAAGATGGAGGAGCAGGCCAAGAACGGACAGCTCCCGAAGACATCGTCTTCTAGCTCCAATACAGCGGTGAACGGAGATGCCAAGACGGACGATTCGGAGGAGAATACTCGTGAGCAATCCGATAAGAATATCAATAAGTTCAACCGCTTGGTGGTATACGATAAGGAGCAGGAGCGTAAAAGTAAATACCAAAGTGAGGTCCGTGGGCGTGTACAAGACCGGAATGTCCATGTGGATCTGGAACCCCAGTTTGTCTTGACCTATTACGAGAAGGCGGATCCCGTAAAGAAACTTGTTTATTACGACAAGATGGTGGAGGATTACAATGGCCAGATGGTCTTGAAGCGTAAATTGCGTATCACGAACGAGGAGGCCGCTTTGACTGAGGATCAAATCGCCGTGCATTTTGCCTCCATCGACGAGTATTCGGCGGAGATCGAGCGTGATCCGAACAACGCTAACGCTTATTTTGGCCGTGCGATGGACTTCATGTTGGTGCAGGATTTCTCGGAGGCGATCAAGAATTTCTCGGAAGCGATCGAGCAAGACCCGTCGTTCACGATGGCTTATTTCAATCGTGCCGTGGAACGTTATAAGCAATTGATGTACACCCAATCCCAGCAGGCTAGCAAGGATACGTACGACTTGAGTGGCTCGGGAATGAACTTGAATATTGGTAAGTCCGCACAGTCGCAGGTAAACGCCAACACCTCGGTGGACCCTCCGGAGCGCTATGCTGAAGGGTAATAAGCGAGCCTATGAGCATGAGCAGATCATGAGGGATTACGATATGGTGATCAAGCTGAACCCGGGTTTTGTGTACGCTTACTTTAACCGTGCGAATCTGCGTTGCGCCCAGCGTGATTTCCGTGCCGCTATCGTTGATTACAACGAGGCGATCGAGCGGGACCCTGAATTTGCCGAGGCTTACTACAACCGTGGGTTAGCCCGTCTGTCGCAAGGTGACGTGAACCGGGGCATCGCCGACTTGAGCAAGGCAGGGGAATTGGGTATCTACAACGCCTATAGTATCATCAAGCGAATGACAAGCCGGTGATAACGCAAATTATTCGAGTTAAATGTTTCGCTGATAGAAAAAGAAATATTAACTTTGTGGGCTGAATATAAAGAATTTTAGAGAATAGAATATGATAAAGATTACATTTCCGGACAATTCCGTAAGAGAATATGCAAAGGGAACGACTGCTATGCAGATAGCGGAAAGCATTAGTTCTCGTTTGGCACAGGAAGTCCTAGCCGCAAGCGTGAATGGGGAGGTTTGGGACTTAAGCCGTCCTATCAACGACGACGCTACGGTGAAACTTTTGAAGTGGGAAGACGAGGAAGGTAAACATGCGTTCTGGCATTCCAGCGCTCACCTTATGGCAGAGGCTTTGCAGGAATTATATCCGGGTATTAAATTCGGTATAGGTCCGGCGATCGAGAACGGTTTCTATTATGACGTGGATCCGGGCGAGGCCGTGATCAAAGAGGGTGATTTCGCTGCTATCGAGCTAAGATGCTTGAGCTGGTAGCCAAGAAAGAAGAGATCAAACGTCAGGACATTACCCAAGCGGATGCCATGAAGATGTTCGGCGATAGAGGTGAAGAGTATAAAACAGATGCATTAGTCAGTTAGTTGGAAGAG
>ENA-OQEB01000349-OQEB01000349.1-human-gut-metagenome-genome-assembly--contig:-NODE-349-length-19619-cov-2.642161_pt1 | contig 19619 bp, 24 predicted proteins | sample MGYA00242787_ERZ504619 | MGnify/ENA primary metagenome ERZ504619 (study PRJEB26092, sample SAMD00036317) | human gut metagenome | host: Homo sapiens | study: EMG produced TPA metagenomics assembly of... | reverse complement strand
ACACAAAAAAGGCTAGAAGACCTTGACATAATAAAACAAGAAATTGAAACGTCATATATAAAAAAGGAAAAGAATTATGAAGTTAGCAGAAGCATTGAGCATCAGAGCCGACTTGCAGAAGAAAGTGGCTCAACTGAAAGAGCGTATCAAGGAAAGCGCCAAGGTACAGGAGGGCGATGAGCCTTGCGATAACGTGGAGGAACTGTACAAGGAACTGGATGAAGCACTCGTCCAGTTGGAAGACCTGGTTTATCGTATCAACATCACCAACGTTCAGATAATTCCAGGCGGAGACTCCTTGACTCGATTGATAGCCAAGAGAGATGTCTTGTCGATGCGTGTCAAGGCATTGAAAGAGGTGGTGAACTACGTAGCTGCCAACGATACTCGCTTTGGCAGAAACGAACTGAAATATGTTAGAACCATAGATATAAAGGTTCTTCGTAAGGAGCTGATACCTATGCCAAGCAGTATCGGGAACTCGACCTGAAAATTCAGAGTTTGAACTGGACTGTAGATTTGGTGGATGTGCAAGACTTGCCCCGATAATGGAGCGAGGATTGAAATTTTCATTGAGTAGATTAAAATTTTCGGAGAAAAGATAGAGGCAGCAAGAAACTGACATCAGGCAATAGGTCTGTGTTAGCATTATTAAAAATTCATGTGTTTCATGCAAAGAGACGAGTTTGTTCACAGTTCATTTCAAGCATCGGGCACAAGTGTATCGCGCATTGGTATATGACAAAAGTCAGAAACGCCAGCATTTAGCATTACCGTTTTGTTGGCTATCTTTTCTCCTTTCTTTTTAGGCATTTCTTGTAAATATTTAGAGATAATGGACAATCGTGTAAAATTCTATAGTTGCTGATAGGCCTCTTGGATCGTAAGCATCTTACCTTTGAGGAGATTGCTAATGAGTGGCGTGATGCCAACGCTAATCAGGATGAGGATGAGCTTGACAAACGTACCTTTCATCGTTATCGTGAAAATATCCAGTCGCAGTTTGGCATTACTGTGGAATGCGACAAGAGCGACGGCTATCGGTATTATCTGAAGCGTGATCCGATTGCTAATGATGATGTGACGGAATGGATGCTGAGTTCCCTGCGGTTGGCTTCGCTTGGTGATATGCTGAAATTTCATAACAAGGTGATGCTCGATACACCGCCATACAACACGGAATATCTGGATGATATTCTTGCTGCGATAGATAAGCAATATCTGCTGAAGTTTAAGTATGTTTCGGGTTTCGGTGCAGAGAGCGATATCGTGCTGCAACCGGCTTTCGTGAGATATTTCAAACAACGGTGGTACGTGATAGGAGTGAAGAGTGAAGAACGAAGAGTGAAAAATTCAAGTGCTGAACAGGATGAGAAGAAGCTCGTTCATTGTCTTCCTTTTGACCGCATCAGTTTCCTGAAGCTTATTTGCGAGAAGCATCCGTTGCCGGCAAAGATGAAGAAGTTTCTGACTCCTGAGAATTATTATGAAGATTGTTTCGGCATCTATCGGATGGAAGATGTACCAGTGGAGAAAATCCGTATCCGTGCCTTCTATCCGGAATACAATTATATCGAGGAGGTTCCGCTGCACGAGAGCCAGCAGAAAGTAAAGGAGTCGAAAGACGGAATGTATCGGGAATATACCCTCACCATTCGCCCCAGCCGTGATTTCCTTCAGGAACTGTTGTGGCATGGCAGAATATCATTGTACTGAAGCCTGAGAGCTTGAGGCAGGAGATGATTGATATCTTAAAGGATATGACGAAGAGTTATGAGACGGGCGAATGCCTGAATGGGGAGGAATAAAAGAATCCTCAGATTGGGGATACACTGTGTGCCCAATCTGAGAAATTCCTGTTATTTATATTCCTTCTGTCAGAAATTTGCGAAGATGCAGGTGTGTGATTCCGTCATTATCATTTTTGGTGAGCAGAGGAGTCATGGAGATAACGTACTTCGGATAGTTGTCTTTGATGGCACGGAGATTGCCAAACTCACGCTCTCTGGTTGCATCGTCGGCAATGATGTAGGAAGCTGGGGGTGTAAATTAAACTGTGTCAAGGCTTGTTCTTAACTTTCATTCCCACTCCCTGCTGGGGGCATGCCCCCAGCAGGGAAGCCTTTTCGGCTGCAAAGTTACATAATTTTAAATCTATCTCCAAATTTTATTGCCAATTGTTGAGAAAGTTGTCCCCAATTTGCCAGTGGCATAGTCCATTTCTTACGGATGTTGCGGTAAGCTAAGTACACAAGCTTCTCCAAAGAATTATCCGTAGGAAAGACCCCTTTAGTCTTTGTGACCTTTCTTACCTGTCTGTGATACCCCTCAACCGTATTGGTCGTATAAATGAGTTTACGGATGGCTGGAGTATATTGGAAATACTCTGTCAGACGTTCCCAATTGTCACGCCATGACTTGATGACAATTGGGTACATCTCTCCCCACTTAGACTCTAACAGGTCTAAATTAGCAGCAGCGGAGTCTTTGTTTACTGCACCATATACTGTTCTTAAATCCTTGATAAACTCCTTTTGATGCTTACTGCCAACATACTTGATAGAATTGCGTATCTGATGGACAATACAGAGCTGCACAGAACTCTCAGGAAATACGCTTTGGATGGCATCTGGGAAGCCTTTGAGACCATCAATACAACAAATCAAGATGTCTCGAACACCACGGTTCTGAAGATCCGTAAGAACTTCTAGCCAGAAGTTAGCTCCTTCACTCTTAGACACATACATACCTAACAGTTCTTTTTGACCTTCCTTGTTGATACCAAGAATGTTGTAAATGGCTCGTGTGACAGCTCTGCCATTCTCATCCTTTACCTTATAATGGATAGCATCAAGCCAGCAAATGGCATATACAGGATCGAGCATGCGAGACTTCCAGGCGGTGATTTCGGGTAATACACGGTCTGTTATAGAGCTGATAGTATCGGCTGATAGAGTTGTGTTGAACTCACGCTCAAAGTAGCTGCTGATGTCACGTGTGCTGGTGCCCATGGCGTACATCTCAATAATCTGGTCTGCCATGCCATTGGCAAGAATAGTCTCACGCTTCTTTACGGTCTCAGGTTGGAAAGTTCCGTCTCGGTCACGAGGAGTCTCTATAGTGACCTCACCATATTTTGTTTGAACCTTCTTACTCATCTTACCATTACGACGGTTGCCGGAAGAGCGTTCCTCTTCACTTAAATGAGCATCCATCTCACCTTCGAGAGCTGAGTTGAGAATACGCTCTAACAATGGAGCTAATGCTCCGTCCTTGCCAAATAAGGCTTCACCACTACGCAACTGCTGAGCTGCTTTCTTGTAATCAATTTCTAAGTTGTCCATAATATAAAAACTGTGTTAAACTACTTTTATTGTAGCTTGACACAGTTTAATTTACACTCTCGTGGGTAATGCAGGCCTTGCTGCTTGCATTGCCTTTTATCAATTTATGGATGTTGTCTTTATTAATTATTCTATGTGCTTTGGCAAACGTGTGTTGTCTTTGTAACAAGATATATCAAAGGATAATCTTCTTTGTCTTTGGATTATGCTCTTTGCTATTGTCCTTTTTGGCAAGTATCTTTATAGGTTTTTTTTGTATGCAATTGAATATATATAGTTTATTGCTATCTTTAGTATGTGCTATTGTTTCATTTTTAAATTATGCGGTTACAATATATAATTTTGATGCTAAATATAAAATACTATTGCTCTTTGTGTTTGGGGGACATCTTTTTATAGCTCTGTTGTTGGGCTTTTGGTATATGTTAGCAGAATGTTAGATTATTGTTATTTTTAGGTTATTTCCTTCATAATGTTAATAAAATAGAACATTTTTGATTATCTTTGCACCCGTAAACCAAAGAATGGATAGAATTATGTTGAAAATGCTATTAAGGTTATGGTGCTGCAACAGCGCCGCAACTTCCACAAGCGTGATGCCGTGGTGGCAGCTTATCTCCTCTTCCTCTATGTGGTGATGGGAGTGAGCTTCTTCAAGAGTTTCACTGAGAATGGAGGAAGTTTAGCCGCAGAAGACATGCCTGCTACGATAGGTGCGGGACTCGTCATCGGATTGTTGATATGCGACATCATCATGAAACTGGTGATGAAGAGAGACATGACGGCGATGGACGACTATGTGAAGTCGCGCCCAGTGCCCGAGGGGATGTGGAATCGCTTCCTCCTGGTCTCTAATCTGCTGAGTTTCTGGAATTATGTGCTTCCTGTGCTCACCATCCCAGTGTTCGTCTATTCGCTCAGCATTCCGCAAGCCATCGTTTGCTTCCTGCTGTTCCTAGCCTTCTCGCTGGTGGATGGCATCTATATCACTTGCCTCCGCAAGGCTTCGGATTGGATGCTCAAGTGGCCATTGGCGCTAGTGGATAGGTATGTATGCGCTGCTGATAGGCTATATGTTTGTGGCATCTTTCTTCCCCGTGTGGATGGCATACGCCGGCTTGTTTGTGTTTGCCGGAGCTGTGTTTGCGGGATTGGTGGTCTATCTCTTCAATCTGAAGATATATAATGAGCAGAAGTGCAAGGTGTCCCGATTCCGTGGATTCCGAGATGTCAACCTCTTCAGCTTGCTGTATATCGGCACGATGAGAGCCAAGCGTGTGCGCAACATGGTGCTCGTCGTTTCCCTGATATTCCTTTTTGATGCTTATCTCTTTGCCTTCCTCCCCGTGGATACGCCAGAGCAGGCTGCTGAGATGCATGGCAATATCATTCTCTATGTGGCAGGCTGCATCTTGTTGCCATCCCTATGCCTTTCGCAGTGGACGTTTGGCATCGAGGCAAACTTCTTCCAAGGCTGATGACCAAGCCTGTGAAGATAGAGCAGATGTTGCGGAACTGTTTTTACTATTATGTCATCGTGAGTGCTGTGGCATTGGTGCTTACGGTTCCATTCCTCTTCCTGAATGTAGGCATCAGTTGTTGGGTATTGCTGGGCTGTTTCTGTTTGGCGGTGTTCGTCAACCTCTTCAATCTGCCTACCTGCCTGTTCTCCACCCGTTTGGAGATATTCAATACTTCCATGTTTAGTATGCAGGGAGCCAACATGAAGATTAATCTTTATGCCATTGCCTTCCTCTTGCCGCTCGGCATCATGGTGCTGATATATAAATATGTGGGCGAGACGGCATGGTGCATCACCAGCGTGGCTTTGGCGGTCATCGCCGTGCTCATCCACAAGTGGGCTATCGCCAAGCTAGCCGCCATCTTCGAGAAGAACAAGTATAAGCGCATGGAGAAGTTCATGGAAAGCTAGGAGAGTAATCATAAAGTTCAATGTTCAAAATTCAAAGTTCAAAGTAATATGATTAAGATACAGAATCTCAAGAAGATATATAATGGCAATACCGTGCTCGACATCGAAAGCTGGGTGTTGCATCGGGCGAGTTGATAGGACTCGTAGGTAATAATGGTGCAGGCAAGACCACCTTGCTTCGACTCATCCTCGACCTCATCAAGGCTGATGATGGATTTGTGGAGAGCAACGGACTGAAGGTGAACGAGAGTGAGGCATGGAAGGAGTATACGGGCAGCTATATAGATGGCAAGTTCCTCATCGACTTCCTGACTCCTGAGGAATATTTCGCTTTCATCGCCGATGTGTACAACATCGATGAGGCTACCCTGCAGGAGCGATTGGCTCAGTTTGAGGGCTTTATGCACGATGAGATCATGGGCACGAAGAAGTATCTCCGTGATTTCTCCCAGGCAATCGCCAAAAGATAGGCATCATCGGAGCGATGATTATCCAACCGAAAGTCCTTCTCTTGGATGAGCCATTCAATTACCTGGACCCATCCTCTCAGATGACTATCGCCCACATGATACAGCGCATCTGCAAGGAGCAGGGCACCACGGTCATCATCTCCAGCCACAATCTCAACTTCGTAGCCGACATCTCCTCTCGCATCCTACTTCTGGAGAAGGGTAAGCTCATCAAGGACTTGGGTAATGAGAAGGGTGCTGCCATCGAGGAGCTGAATGAATATTTCGGAATACAAGCAGGCTGAGCTACAGTGGATTAGGGAGTTGTGACATGTTCCTCACTACGGCACAAAAGTGCCCTCACTAGGGGCACTTTTGTGCCTCGGCAGGGCACTTTTCTGAACATCGGAATAGAGATTTCAGAACATCCCCGATACAGAGAAAACGACCTCTCTGATACGTTCAGTAGAAACACAGTTTGCGTTTTCTACCGCACACCGCACTAGATGTGGCGTAACTTGCTGTGACATAGTGAGTATGGTGGTGTGCGGTGTTGGCCTCAACACCTCACTAACACCTCACAACACCGCACTGCTAAAATCTGTATTTCTTGGCAGAATGAAAAATAATACATGCTGATAATCAGGTAGTTATAAAATTAAGGCAGGCGAAAATAAGTGTGCGGTGTTGTGAGGTGTTAGTGAGGTGTTGAGGCCAACACTGCACTGCTATAACTGCCAGTATTATAGTGAGATACGAGGATTTAGTGCGGTGTGCGGTAGATTTTGCAAATCTATTTGAAAACTACGTGAGATGCCGAGTGGCAGAACAGCCTGTAGCATCGCTATTGTTAACTAGGAGTGTATATTTAGTTAACCGAATCATATAATTTTGCTGTCTAGATTAAGAAAAGTGGAGAAAAGCTTGGCGCTTCCGCTTTTTTTCGCTATTTTTGCAGGGTCAAGTTTTGAATGTACAGCTAGAAAGGCTAAAAAAACAGAAAAGTAATGACTAACTAAATAAACGACAAAATGATGAACTACAAGAAATTGGCTCTTACCGTTGCGGCAGGAGCGATGGCAACTACAATGATGGCGCAATCTGCACCTCAGTTGAATGCAACAACATCGACGAAGTAATCAAGGCGATGACCTTGGAAGAAAAAGCCCAGCTCTTGGTGGGCGGTGGTAATGATGGTTTCGTGGGCAGTGGTGCCATGTTGGGCCATCAGAAGAAGTTCGTGCCGGGTGCTGCGGGTACTACTGTAGCCATCCCACGCCTCGGTATTCCTACTACCGTACAGTGTGATGGTCCTGCCGGAGTTCATATCGATGCTCATCGCGAAGGTGACAGCCGTAGCTACTTTGCCACCGGTTTCCCTATCGGAACCTGTCTGGCTTCTACTTGGAACACAGACCTGGTGCGCAAGGTGGGTGAGGCTATCGGTAACGAAACTTTGGAGTATGGCTGTGATGTTGTGCTCGGACCGGGTATGAACCTGCATCGCAATCCGCTCTGCGGCCGTAACTTTGAGTATTATTCAGAAGACCCAATCGTAACAGGTCTTATCGGAACCGCCTTTGTACAGGGTGTGCAGAGCCAGGGCGTGGGTGTAAGTGCCAAGCACTTTGCCGTGAACTCTCAGGAAACTGACCGTACCAAGGTGGATGAACGATTGAGCCAGCGTGCTCTCCGTGAGCTGTATCTGAAGGGGTTCGAGATGATGGTTCGCAAGAGCAATCCTTGGACTATCATGTCTGCCTATAATAAGGTAAACGGTGTTTATGCGCAGGGCAACAAGGGGCTCTTGACTGATATTCTCCGCAACGACTGGGGATATAAGGGAATCGTGGAGACCGACTGGATTGGTAAGCGTGCCGACCTTCCTCTAGAACAGGAAGTTGAGGCTGGCAACGACCTGATGATGCCGGGTTATCCAGCACAGGTGCAGGATATTGTTGATGCCGTAAAGAATGGCAAGCTGGATATCAAGGATGTGGACCGCAATGTTCGCCGCATGCTCGAGTATATCGTGAAGACTCCTCGATTCAAGGGATATAAATATAGTGGTGAGCCAGACTTGAAGGCTCATGCTGCCATCACCCGTCAGAGTTCTACCGAGGGTATGGTGCTCCTGAAGAATGATGCCGCTCTTCCTATCCAGGGCTTGAAGACCGTGGCACTCTTCGGTGTCAACTCTTACGACTTCATGTCGGGTGGTCTCGGTAGTGGAGCCGTTAATGTAGGCTATTCTGTGGATATGGTTACCGGTTTGAAGAACATCGGGGTGGCAACTACTCCTCAGCTTACGGAAATCTATCAGAATTATGTGAAGTATGCCAAGGCTAAGTTGAAGGCAGACAAGAATCCGATGATGTGGTTCCTGGATCAGGGTCAGCCAAAGCTCGATGAAATCGAGATTACTGAGCGCTGTGTAGCTGGCGAGGAGCCAAAGGCAGACGCTGCCATCATCACCATCGGCCGTCAGGCAGGTGAGGGAATGGATCGCCAGATTAATGGTGAGTTCAACCTCAGTCAGATAGAGCAGGATATGATTTTCCGTGTATCTGATGCTTTCCATGCCAAGGGCAAGAAGGTGATTGTCATCATCAACTCTGGTTCTGTGATGGAGACAGCCAGTTGGAGAGACCGTGTGGATGCTATTCTCGTAGCTTGGCAGCCAGGTATCGAGGGCGGTAACTCTGTAGCTGATATCCTGACTGGTAAGGTGAATCCATCGGGTAAGTTGACCATGACCTGGCCTATCGCTGCTACCGATCATCCTTCTACAGCTAACTTCGCCATGGATTATGATATGTATACCTACAAGAATCTGCTGGATTGGAGCAAGGGCAACATCAAGGGTTACGACTATAGCAACCACGAGGAGGATATCTACGTAGGTTATCGCTACTTTGATACCTTCAAGAAAAATGTGGCTTATCCTTTCGGTTATGGTTTGAGCTATACTACCTTCGAGTTTGGCAAGCCATCAGTCAAGGCAAAAGGCAACAATATTGAGGTAAGCGTAACCATCAAGAACACCGGTAAGGTTGCCGGCAAGGAAGTTGCTGAGGTTTATGTTACCGCTCCAAAGGGTGCTTACGAGAAGCCAGCCAAGGAACTCAAGACCTTCGGCAAGACCAAGTTGCTGAAGCCAGGTGAGAGCCAGACTTTGAAGATGACCCTCGAAAAGCGCGATCTTGCCAGCTTCGATGAGGCTAACAGCCAGTGGAAGGTAGATGCAGGTAACTATCTCTTCAAGGTAGGTAGTGATGTAGAGAACATCAAGGGTACTGCTACTTTGAAGGTGGCAGAATACACCGAGAAGACAAGCAATGCTTGCGCTCCTAAATGTTTCAAGTTGAACTAATACTTGAAGCAGAAATAGTTCGTAAGTTTGTGCAAAATGAAAATAGATTAAACAGAAAACGCCTCTAATCTCAGAAAAAGAGATAGAGGCTTTTTTTTTCCTTCATTTTATTCTTTACACCAACGGCAATCATATCCTCTATGGCCGGATGCCCAGGATTCAGGGCGTTCTTGAATCATATGCGAAAGTTCAGTTCTCTTATAAATATATGTCTTTATCAGAATCTTCTGCCTCTATACACATTATATAATATATAGGGAGATAAGTAATGCCGTCCTTCACTTCCACCTGCTGGGCATTGGAGAGGACGAAGGCTTCATGGATGTTGTATTCCTTAATCTTCAAGAACTTGTCTAGGGCACTATGCACTTGATAGTCCTTGCCGGACTTCACTTCTATCGGCAGAACGGAAAGATGAGGCGGTCATCTATCAAGTAATCCACCTCACCAATCTTCTTGTTGTCATAATAATAAAGGTTGAAGCCATGGGCTTTCAGCTCCTGCGCCACTACCGTCTCATACACAGAACCAAGGTTGATGCTGGCGATGTCATCCAACACTGCCTTGATGTTAGTGCCAAAGAATATGTTGGTCAGGATGCCCACATCATTCATATAGAGTTTGAGCAAATTCTTGCCACTATTCTCTATCAATGGGAAGCTAGGCTTGCTGATGGCTTTTACCTCTAGCGTGATACCGGAAGAGATGAGGTAATCAAACTCCAGCAGATAATCACTCATACGCTTGCCCTGCTTATTCTCAATGTTCTTAGCCACAATGCGCTTCTTCTTGTTTTCAAGATTGGAAGGCACCATGCCATAGATGCGCTGAATCTTCAAGCGATTGTGTATCTCCTCATATCTTGCCGCATCCACCCCATATAGGTGATGGATATTATCTTGTATTTTTCGGATGGCGGTGATGTTCTTTGTTGCAACGAATTCATTGACAGCATCTGGTAAACCTCCCACCAAGAGATACTTCTTGAAGAGATCCAGCAACTTGTTATGAATAGATTCAGGCATACTGCTACGCTCGGCAAACTTCTTGCGCATCGTGTCAAGTACAAGTTGTCCACTCCATTGGCAATCAGAAATTCCTCGAAATCCAGAGGATACATGTGCTTGATTTCTATGCTGCCTAAAGGGATGGAAGAGGTGGTCTTGAGCGTTACTCCCAAGAGTGAACCGCTGCAAATGTAAGTGAACTTATTGTCTTCGCGCAAGAACTTGAGCAGAGTAAGCAGATGGTCGTAGGCTTGAATCTCATCGATAAACACCAATGTGTTGTCTTTTTCTTTCATCCTGTCTCCTGCCACAATGCTCAAAGCCATATAAAAGTCGTCTACCGTCTTGGCATCAGCAAAGGTTCTGTCTCCCACCTTGTCAGTCTCCATGTTGATCTCAATAAAGTTGGGAAAAAGTTTCTTTCCTACTTCTCTAATGATATACGACTTGCCTATTTGGCGTGCTCCGTCAATAACCAAAATCTTGTCAGACCTTGATTGTAAGTGGCTTACGATATATTTTTCTATCTTTCTGTACAGCATAATCACACTTTTCCTTTAAAATTAGCACTGCAAAAATACACTTTTCCTATGAAATAACCAAATAAAAATACACTTTTCCTGTAAAAATGGCACTAGAAAAATACACTTTTCCGATGATTTCGGCTATATAAAACTACACTTTTCCGAAAAGAGAGGGTTGGATGTCGCCCAAAGACATGATAAATATAATTAAATATAGGGGGAATTGTTTTGCAATTCGCCCTTTTTTATGTATTTTTGCACTCGAAATTCGAATTTTAATTATTTTATGTAATTATGGCAAAAAAAGCTCTTTTGATGATTCTCGATGGATGGGGAATCGGACAGCATGGTAAGGGGGATGTTATCTATAACACTCCAACTCCTTACTTGGATTATTTGACAGCAGTTTCAGCACACTCTCAGCTCCAGGCTTGCGGCGAAAACGTAGGTTTGCCTGACGGGCCAGATGGGTAACTCTGAGGTTAGGTCACCTCAACATCGGTGCTGGTCGCGTGGTATATCAGGACCTCGTTAAGATCAACAAGGCTTGCGAAAGCGGTGACATCTTGAAGAATCAGGAGGTTATCACCGCTTATAGCTATGCACAGAAGACAGGCAAGAAGCTCCACTTGATGGGCTTGACCTCTACTGGTGGTGTTCACTCTTCTTTGAACCACCTCTTCAAGTTGATCGAAATCGCAAAGGAATATGGCTTGAAGGAGACATACGTACACTGCTTCATGGACGGTCGTGATACTGACCCTAAGAGCGGTAAGAGCTTCATCGAGCAGGTACAGGCTGTCTGCGAGAAGAACGATGCTCACATCGCCAGCATCATCGGTCGTTTCTATGCTATGGACCGTGACAAGCGTTGGAACCGTGTGAAGGAAGCATACGACTTGCTCGTTGAGGGTAAGGGTAAGCAGGCTAACGATATGGTACAGGCTATGCAGGAAAGCTATGATGAGGACGTAACTGATGAGTTTATCAAGCCAATCAACAACTCTTCTGTAGATGGTACTATCCAGGAGGGTGATGTCATCATCTTCATCAACTATCGTAACGACCGTGCCAAGGAGTTGACCCAGGTATTGACTCAGCAGGATATGCCAGAGGAAGGCATGCACACCATCAAGGACTTGCAGTACTACTGCATGACTCCATACGATGCAAGCTTCCAGGGCGTTCACATCCTCTTCCCTAAGGAGAACGTGATGGATACTCTCGGCGAGTACCTCAGCAAGCAGGGCAAGAAGCAGCTCCACACAGCAGAGACAGAGAAGTATGCTCACGTAACATTCTTCTTCAATGGTGGTCGTGAGATCCATACGAGGGTGAGGACCGTATCCTGGTCCCTTCTCCAAAGGTGGCTACATACGACTTGAAGCCTGAGATGAGTGCTTACGAGGTAAAGGATAAGTTGGTAGGTGCTATCAACACACAGGAGTACGACTTCATCGTTGTAAACTTCGCTAATGGTGATATGGTAGGTCACACAGGTATCTACAACGCTATTGCTAAGGCTGTTCATGCTGTTGACAACTGCGTAAAGGACGTTATCGAGGCTGCCAAGGCTAACGATTATGAGGCTATCATCATCGCTGACCACGGTAATGCTGACCACGCTATTAACGAGGACGGTACACCAAATACCGCTCACTCTTTGAACCCAGTTCCATTCATCTACGTAACTGACAACAATTCAGCTACTGTTAAGGATGGCCGTTTGCAGACGTCGCTCCTTCTATCCTCCACATCATGGGCTTGGAGCAGCCAGCAGATATGACTGGTGAGAACTTGATTAATGATTAATATACATTAATAAAATATGAACGTAAAGATTGAAGACAGTTGGAGACAGCATATAGGTGATGAGTTTGACAAGCAATACTTTGTGGATCTCACCAACTTTGTGAAGGAGGAATACTTGCATACGCCATGTTATCCCCCTGGCAAGCTGATATTCAATGCCTTCAATCTTTGCCCTTTTGATGATGTGAAGGTGGTGATTATCGGTCAGGATCCTTATCATGAGCCAGGACAAGCGATGGGACTGAGCTTCTCTGTGCCTGCGGGCATACCTTTCCCTCCATCACTCGTCAATATCTTCAAGGAGATACAGATGGACCTCGGTACGCCGATGCCACAGACGGGCGACTTGACTCGATGGGCAAACCAGGGTGTATTGTTGCTCAACGCCACTCTGACCGTTCGTGCCCACCAGGCAGCGAGCCATCAGCGCAAGGGCTGGGAGCAGTTTACCGATGCAGCCATCAAGGCTCTCAACAAGGACAAGGACCACTTGGTGTTTATCCTTTGGGGTGGTTATGCTCGCAGCAAGGCTTCGCTGATAGATGCAAGTCGCCATTTGGTATTGCAGAGCGTGCATCCTTCGCCATTGTCGGCTAACAGAGGTGGATGGTTTGGCAATCATCACTTCTCTCGTTGCAATGAGTATTTGCAGCAGAATGGCATTGCGCCGATACAATGGTAATATTCTATATATAATAAGGAAAGGCATTCCGCCTTATTCCCACAAAGACATTTATGAACAAAGACGAACTACGTATTCTTCAGGTGGGCGATGTATTGGTGTCACCTGATATTATCACCGAGAAATTTTGTTGCGACCTGGATGCTTGCAAGGGCGAATGCTGCATCGAGGGTGATGCGGGCGCTCCTGTCACCATGGATGAGATCATGGAGATAGAGGATTCGCTGGATGTGGTATGGGATGACCTCTCGGCTTCTGCCAGGCTGTCATCGACAAGCAGGGCGTGGCTTATACAGACATCGAAGGTGATTTGGTGACTAGCATCGTGAATGGTAAGGACTGTGTGTTTACATGCTATCAGGACTTGAAGGATATGAATGACGGACATACCATCCAGAATTGTTGCCTTTGTGCCTTGGAGCGTGCTTATAGAGAAGGAAAGTCGAAATTTAAGAAGCCTATCTCTTGTGCCTTGTATCCTATCCGTGCCAAGCATTTCGGCAATGGGGTGTATGGCATCAATTACAATAAGTGGCGCATCTGCAAGGATGCCATCAAGAAGGGTGAGGAACTGAATCTCCCTGTGTATAAATTCTTGGAAGGTCCGCTCGTGGAGCGTTTCGGACAGGAATGGTATGATGAACTCTGCGAAGTGGCAGAGCAAATGTTGCAAGCTTTGGATGAGAAATAATCCAAAGCTTTTTTTATGCTCTCAATGTCTTTTGATTCAGCCTTTCTTTTTATTCTTCGATCTCCAATCCCTCCACATTTACAATATAGCTTTTCTTGAATCTGCTGCTCCAGGTGAGTGTGTAGATTCTCTCGCTCTGAAACTTGAAACGCAGGAATGCTTGTTCATCCAGTTCTCCATTGCAGGTATATTGATAGCCATTGATGAAGAGCTTGTCGCCTTTATGGGCATTTCTTAAGGTAAGGCGGATGGTGCCTCGAAAAGGACGGCCGAAGTCGATGTGGTAGCCTGCCGAATCGCTATGCTGATAAACTGGTGACAACACTTGGCGCAGTTTGTTTTCAGATTTGAAGACTCTGTTCTCCTGACTTGTGAGCATTTGGTCTAAGCCATAGCTTCCCGTAGGATGAATCCAACCTTGCGAATGAAAATCATCTGTTGATTTCCAGGAAAGTACATCTGTACGTCCATCAAACTGCTCGTCCTCTCCATGGCTGCATCCCTGGCTGATAGGTGAGCCAACTGCCATTGCTTGGATAGTAGAAAGGAATGCTGTCTTGTCTCCATCCATATAGCTCTGCAGAAATCTGTTTGCCAAGTGATGGCTCGCCCATCGGGGCATACCAGATGGCTATCACGTTATTACCGGATTTCAAGTATCTCGTTACATCAAAGGTGTGATTCTCCAAGATGTCCTCTTTCTGTCCTTCAAATAACAAGCTGCCAGTTACATTCCTTTCGTTGATGTAAAGCTTGTAATTGCCCGTGCTGGCAATGCTCAGGAAGGCTTGGATAGGCTGGGAGGAGAACTTGTAGGACTTGCGAAACCATACCTCGGAGGAGTCGTTGGGTAAAGGGTATGAAATCCAATGGGTACCAAACTCCTGTGCATTGGAATTCAGTACCCAGAGGATAGTTAATATGAGTGTATTGATGAGTCTCATTTACTCGTTGTCAATCTTTTGTTTCCTTTGTGGAAATATATTATTTCACAATCTTTGTCTCTCCTTTACCAAAAGAGAGTTTTTGTTGCTTGCCATTATAATTGATGGTGAGATTGCCTGCTTTTTGGCAGGTAATGGTGGCTTTATTCACCTTGCCATTCTTCCAGCGGAGCGACACTTCGTAGTTGCCACGTGCCTTGATGCCTGTTATCTCGCCGTTTTTCCATGCTTCAGGAAGGGCAGGCAGCAAATACATAGTCTCGCCATCCGACTGCATCAGCATCTCGCAGATACCTGCAGTTCCACCGAAGTTGCCATCTATCTGGAATGGTGGATGGGCATCGAAGAGGTTAGGATAGGTTCCTCCTGAACGATGTGTCTTGTCATTGAAACTATCCGGACTTACATAAGTGAGCAACTTGCGGAGTATCTGGTATGCCTTGTCGGCACGATGCAAGCGAGCCCAGAGATTGATTCTCCATCCGTGCTCCATCCTGTGGAGTTGTCTCCCTTGATTTCTAGTGTCTTGGTGGATGCTGCTGCCAATTCTGGCGTCTTATCTACCGAAATCTGATGGAAAGGGTAGAGACCTAATAGGTGCGATTGATGGCGATGATGCCAATCTTGGTCGTCCCAGTCGTAATACCACTCCATCAGATTGCCTCGTTTACCGATGTGGTAAGGGCGTAGACGCTCTAGTGCCGATTGCAGTTGCTGTTGATATTCGGTATCAATGCCAAGCGCTTGTGCTCCCTTGATTGTATTCTTGAAGAGCTCTCTGATAATGGCAAGGTCGGCAGTACCACCATAGAAAGTGCTCCCTTGATAGCCTTTGTCATTGATGTAGTCGGCCTCTGGTGAGGTGCAAGGGGCTGTGATGAGCTGGGCTGGGTTATGCGGATCGGGAATGAGCCATTCCAGAAGGAAGTCGGCTGCTCCCTTCATCAGTGGATAGGCAGTATTGCGCAGATAATCAGTATCTCGGGTATAGTCATAGTGGTCCCACAGGGTTTGCACAAGCCATGCTCCTCCCAGCGCCCAGTTGCTCCATTGCGGGCTCTCATTGCCCGTTCCCACAGGGTTTGACATAGCCCAAGCATCTGTATTGTGTCCAGCGCACCAGCCTTTGTTGATGCCATAGAAGTGCTGGGCATTGTGCTTGCCAGTGCTAGCAAGACCTTTGATCAGTCCGTCTACTGGTGCCACTAACTCAGAGAGATTGGCAACTTCTGCAGGCCAATAATTCTCCTCTAGATTGATATTGGTGGTATAGTTGCCTCGCCATGGGGAGTAGAGTGCAGGTGCCCATAATCCTGTAGGTTGGCTGGTACTCCGGGGGTGCGACTGCTGCTAATCAAGAGATATCTGCCATAATGGAAATAGAGCATTTCTAGGTATGGATTCCTCTCTTGTTGGTCAGTGTAAGCTAGAAGTTGCTCGGCAGTGGTGCGTTTCGTATCGCACTGCGCCTTGTCTAGCTTGAAGTTAACTCTGCCAAACAGACTTTTATAGTCAGTGATATGGCGCTGCTTAAACTCTTCGTACGTGAAGTTTGCAAGATGCCAGGCGTCATCAGTTACCTTTTCTATATAGGGAGCTCCCTCTTTTACGGGGTGCTTGTCAAATCCATTGTAGCTAGTTTCGTTTACCAAATATACAATGGCTTCGCTTACATTCTGCAGATGCAGGGTGGAGTCGGTAGCCCAAACCTTTCCATCTGTATGTTTTACCTGCAGAATGGTGCAATAGTGTATGCTATTCTCCTCGTTTCCCGTTACATGTCCGGTCATTGTGAGCTGTTGCTGCGATGCTTTTACTTTGTGTGGAATGAGAGAGGTAAGTGAAATCTCGCAGTTGATGGCATTCTTCTGTGAGGCTCCTAGCTTGATGGCAATCAGTTTGTCGGGATGAGAGGCGAAATATTCCTTGGTATATTTCACGCCATTACGTAAATAACTAACTTGGGCAATAGAGTTGTCCAAGCTTAGTTCTCTATAGTATTGGCTAGCCTTGCCACTGTTGGCGTCTTTGATTTGTAGCAATCCCAGTGGTTGATAATACTCCGAGTTGTGCCCCTGTACATAGTGTTGCAGCGAGTCGGCAGTCTTGTAATCTTCCTTAAACAGAGCCTCTCTTATCTTTGGAATCCATTTGTAGGCATCTTCCCCTTCATTTGGATTAACAGGGGTGCCCGTCCAAAGTGTGATGTCGTTCAGGTAGAGTGAGTCTTTGTCGGCACCTCCATATATGAGGGCACCGAGTTTTCCGTTTCCTATAGGAAGTGATTCTTCAAAGGCACGAGCCGGTTGGTTATACCATAACTTATATGGTAGGGAAGCAGCTTGGCTGCCTATTTGGCTTGCAAGAGCCAATGTAAGGGTTAAAACGTAGTGTTTCATGAGCTGATTGCCAGTTTGAAATTTTTAATGTTATGATATAGAAATGGGGGTAGACTCTTGTTTGAGTCCACCCCCACACAGAAAATATGTTGCTTGTTTTAAGCGTCAATGTTTGCGTATGTAGCGTTCTGCTCGATGAACTCGCGGCGTGGCTCCACATCATCTCCCATCAGCATGGAGAATATCTCGTCTGCCTGGGCTGCATTCTCGATGGTTACCTGCTTGAGCAAGCGTGTAGATGGTCCATGGTGGTCTCCCAAAGCTGCTCTGGGTTCATCTCACCCAAACCTTTGTATCGCTGGGTGTGGATATTCTTGTCTTCCTGTCCCTCGCCATACTTGTCGAGGAACGCCTGTCGCTGCTGCTCTGTATAGCAATACTCGCTCACCTTGTTCTTGAAAGAGCACTTGTAGAGAGGTGGGGTAGCGATATAGAGGTGTCCCTCCTCGATAACCTTTGGCATGAAGCGATAGAAGAGTGTCATGATCAGTGTGTCGATGTGAGAACCATCGACATCGGCATCGGTCATGATGATAATCTTGTCATAACGCAACTTTTCAGTATTAGCTTCCTTGCTGTCCTCGCCGTCGACACCGAAGCGTACGCCGATACTCTGGATGATGTTCATGACAGACTCTGCCTCGAACACCTTGTGCCATTGTACCTTCTCTACGTTCAGAATCTTACCACGCAATGGGAGGATGGCCTGATGGAAACGGTCACGACCCTGCTTGGCTGAACCACCTGCGGAATCACCCTCGACAAGGAAGATTTCGCATTCCTTAGGATCCTTGATAGAGCAGTCGGCAAGTTTACCTGGCAGACCGCCACCAGTCATGAAGTTCTTGCGCTGCACACTCTCACGAGCCTTGCGGGCTGCGATACGAGCTGTGGCTGCCAAGACTACCTTCTCGCAGATGCGCTTAGCCTCGTCTGGATGTTCCTCCAGATAATCAGCCAAAGCCTCATTCACTGCCTGCTGAACGGCACCCTGTACCTCGCTGTTGCCGAGCTTGGTCTTGGTCTGTCCCTCAAACTGTGGCTCTGCTACCTTGATGGAGATAACTGCTGTAAGACCCTCACGGAAGTCTTCTGGTGCAATTTCTACCTTTGCCTTCTCTATCTGCTTAGAGATAGTAGGGTCAGCCTCGGCGTATGCTTCAAGGTGCGAGTCAACGCCATACGGAAACCTGTGAGGTGTGTACCACCCTCGATGGTATTGATGTTGTTGACATATGAGTGAATGTTCTCTGTGTAGTCTGTATTATACATGATGGCAATCTCAATAGGAATGCCCTGCTTCTCAGTCTTGAGATAGATTACATCATCAAAGAGGTGAGTGCGATGACGGTCTACGTAGCGCACAAACTCCTTCAATCCATCTTTGGCATGGAATACCTCCTGCTTGGTCTTGCCTTCCTCGTCTGGGCGAAGGTCGGTCAAGGTAATCTTGATACCTGCGTTGAGGAATGCCAACTCGCGCATACGGTTGGCGATAATGTCCCATTTGTACACTGTGTGTGTAAAGATGGTTGGGTCTGGCCAGAACTGCTGGCGTGTGCCACGCTTGTCGGTGTCGCCTACAATCTTGACTGGATAGAGAGGCTTACCCTTCTCATATTCCTGCTGATAGATCTTGCCGCCACGGAATACCTGTGACATCATGTGGGTAGAGAGTGCATTTACACAACTTACACCCACACCGTGGAGACCACCAGATACCTTGTAAGAGCCCTTGTCGAACTTACCGCCGGCATGGAGCACAGTCATTACAACTTCGAGGGCTGACTTATGGAGCTTCTCGTGCATATCCACAGGGATACCACGACCATTATCTTCTACTGTGATAGAGTTGTCAGGGTTGATTGTCACCTCAATGTCGGTACAATATCCTGCCATAGCCTCGTCGATAGAGTTATCTACGGTCTCATTGACCAAGTGGTGAAGACCCTTTTCGGAAATGTCGCCAATGTACATTGCCGGACGTTTGCGGACAGCTTCCAAGCCTTCTAGGACCTGGATGTTGCTCGCAGAGTAATTATTTACGGTGTTTTGATTTTCTGCCATTTCTTGTTTTGTCTTATTTCTGTGCAAAGATACTAAAAAAAGCTGAGAATCAGGTCAAAATCGTTGCAAAAAAACTACAAAAAAAGACTAAAAATGGGAGAAATTCAAAAGAAATTGGAAAGTTGGGGAAATATAGCGATAAATTGCGGCTGCATAGGCATAAAAATGGCTGAAACACAAGAAAAGAATAAGGCTGTAATCTTCCTTAATGAGAGATTACAGCCTTATTTATTTTTTAAGCTTTGACTATGAGTTAGGCCAACTTAGCGATGTGCTTTGTAAGACCAGACTTCAAGTTTGCAGCCTTGTTGTCGTTGGATAACGTTGATCTTAGCCAACTTGTCTAAAAGCTTCTGAACAGTAGGATAGAGCTTTGCAGCCTCTTCCTTGTCAG
>ENA-OQEB01000348-OQEB01000348.1-human-gut-metagenome-genome-assembly--contig:-NODE-348-length-19622-cov-1.713927_pt1 | contig 19622 bp, 23 predicted proteins | sample MGYA00242787_ERZ504619 | MGnify/ENA primary metagenome ERZ504619 (study PRJEB26092, sample SAMD00036317) | human gut metagenome | host: Homo sapiens | study: EMG produced TPA metagenomics assembly of... | reverse complement strand
TCCACGTGCTGTCATCATATACGGATCAGATTCATTTTCTCCCTCTTTATATACAGAAGCTTTAGCAAAGGTAAAGCCCTGTTCCTGCAATTTCTGGATGTACTCCGCCCATTTGATATAGTAGAGCAGCTCCGGAATCAAGTCTGTCATGTCTGTAATGGTAATAGAAACATATTTGTTCAGTACTTCTCTGACTCTTTTCACCATATGGGAAATCATATGGTTGACGATTCGGTCTGTATAACGAGTCACATCCTTTGCCTGATCTCCCTCGGGAAGCTTCACAATACCACCCCGGCTTTCCGACCGCATAACAGCTGTATCCATCACCTTCTGCATAGGAGTGCTAATCACCACGTCTGCATTCACATCAAATGGCTGAAATTTAAAATTCTTTTTCCATATAGTATCCTCATTGATCCGGTCCTTTGACGCAATATGGTCATAAAAATTACCCAAGATTCCGGACTTGGTAAAATATTTGCTGTTTACAGATATCAGACCGATTCCGTCCGCTTCAAAGCGGTCATTCAAGTTAATACCTACCGTAATGCTCTTAAGCTGTGAAGTGTCCATTTTCAGTTCTGAGATATCTTTTTTCAGTTCCGCAAATCCGTTATCCGCATAGATTTTCTCCACATAAGCTTTTAAACCCATAAAGCCTGCGGAATGAATGTCCGAAGTTGCCAGACATGTATGAAGCGCATCCACACACTTGATATAATCATTAAGCTCGTCCAGCCGATGCAAAAGATCCCAGATGCAGGCACTCTCATCATATTCTCGGTTAAAGCTACCGTACTCCCTCAGAAAGCTGATGCGCTCGAGTATTTCCATAAGGTCATCACGCATTTTTTTCTGTTGAAGGACATCCTCGAAAATATCGCAGCGGTACTGTGTCACCGCCGGATCTGCATACAAACGCGCCATCACGTTTTGGATGTAGTTCTGTTCCCGCTCCTTTGCTGACAGCTTTTTGCAGATTTGATCCATCCCCAGATCATGCATAGTCACATCACTCAAGGTCCGGTATTGTGCATTTGTATCCGGGTATAATAAACTGTATTTTTTCTGACTCATAAGCTTGTCCTCTCCTTCTGATCTAATATGCAATTTTGAACGAAATCCGTATAATTTAGCTTCCCCCATTTTAACGCGAAGATGGAGTGCAGAGGCGAGACCTTGAACCCACGGCGCCTGCCACGCAACAACCGAAGCCATGCGGAAGATGGGTTGCAAGACGTCCGGTGGACGTCTGTTCTGCAACGACCGAAGCGGAGCGGAGACCTTGGACCCATGGGGACAAGGTCCGCTTCCGCTTCTAAAATCAAAAAGGGCTAAGCCCTAAGGCTTAACCCTTTTTAATTTTATAATGCGGAAGATGGGACTTGAACCCACACGATTGCAATAATCACAAGATCCTTAGTCTTGCTCGTCTGCCAGTTCCGACACTTCCGCATATATTTGATTTTCTGTCGCTTGTCTCACGCGACTTTGATATAATATCAAATCAAACCAAATATGTCAACACTTAATTTCTATTTTTACATATATTTTTCATTTATTATGCATTTAAGCTAGTCCAGCCCCGCCTTTATCCGGTCCTGTATATTGACCAGACACTGTAGGAGAACAGGATTGAACTGTCCGCACTCTCCATCCAGAATCATCTGCATTGCCTTTTCATGTGAAAACGCTCTCTTGTACACACGATCGCTTGTCAGGGCATCATATACATCAGCTACAGATACCACCTGTGCCGAGATTGGTATATCCAAAATGAATAGCATAGGCTTTTTTCTATATCTTCTTCGTACATGTTACAACCTCTTTATCAGATATATTTCTCCTCAAAGCTTTCTATGCACATTGGCTTATCGAAGAAATACCCTTGTATGTAATATATTCCCATCTTCTTAATAATAGCATATTGCCTGTCAGTCTCAACTCCCTCCACGCAGACATGTACTCCTATTGTGTTGGCAAGCTCTGTAACCATCTTGACAAATGCATCAGAAAAATCATCCTCCCCAAGATGCTCAATGAAGCATTTATCTATTTTAATGATATCAAGAGGCATCTCCCTGATATGGTTGAGTGATGAATATCCTGTACCAAAATCATCCAGTGCAACCTTAACACCAAGCGCCTTTATCTCACTGAGTATCCGCTTCATGCGCACCATGTCATTGATTGCCAGACTCTCTGTCACCTCAAGACACAGATTTCCCGGTTCTATGCCCACCTCATCAATTATGCCTTTGATTTTCTTAACTATGTCATTCTGCAGCAGCTGCACCACAGACAGATTTACGTTGACCTTGTAGTCCGGATGTCCCATGTCATTCCAGTACCTGCAGTGCTTCGCTGCCTCTCTTAATACATGCTCCCCGATTGGGTTTATAAGCCAAGATACTCAGCAAGCGGTATAAAGTCAACCGGATTTATAAAGCCCATGGTTGCTGAATTCCATCTGACAAGAGCCTCTGCACCTGCACAGACATCCTCCCCCTTCACGTTTATAATCGGCTGAAAGTACACGGTGAACTCATCGCACTCATTCATTGTGGCTTTTCTCATGTGCTTTTCCAGGTCAAGACGCTTTGTGCTTGTGCCATCAATACTCTCGTTGTAGAACTCTATACGGTTTTTTCCTTCTTTCTTAGCATTGAAAAGAGCTATATCAGCTCTTCTTATGACATCCTCCACAGTGCTTGCATCTGTCGGGAAAAATGCCACTCCGGCACTTATTGTACAGTAATAGTCCTCTCCCTTCAAGAACCACGGTCTGACAAATATCTGCTGTATATCATTAATGATACTCTCCAGCCTGTCAACAGAGCTGCCTGTCACTATGATGATAAACTCATCGCCACCCATCCTGTAGCAGTGGTTCTCAATTCCCTTCACCTGTGTCAGGCTGTGCGATATAGCTTTAAAAGCACATCTCCGTACTGATGACCAAGCCCCGTCATTTATATGCTTGAAATCATCCAGATCTATATAAATCATCGCACCTCTGGTGTCGTTTTTCACTGAATCATCTATAAACTTAGCCCAGATCCTGCTCACATCTCATCCTGTTATATAGCCCTGTCAGGAAATCATTATTGGCCTGGTTCTCAATGCGCTGCTGATAACGCTTTTTCTGTGTGATGTCATACAGTGTAACGAGCTGCACATTGCGGCCATCCACCACGCTATGCCTGTGCGATGAATATCAAACCACTTGTCCTCCTCCGTCACGTAGACCTCTGTAAAGCTCCGGCTCTCTGCAGTATGGGAAAAATATATTTTTCCAGCTTGTTCTGTTCGATAATATTTGAAAGCAGCTGCTTACAGTAATTATTCATGTAAAGTATCTCTGACTTAGACATATCAGCCACGAATATACCGCAGCCGGAGTTTTCCAGTATCGCTTCGAGCGAAGCATAGGAGCCTGCAAGCGAGTTGGTTGTTATCTTTTTTGTGAGAATACTTTGAATGACGCGCTTCGTATCATTTAAAAACTTCACATCATATTTTTCCCAGCTTCTGTCATCCTTCTCATCAAAAAAGCACACATACATCTGAGTCCTGTTATCTATATTTACAGGCTGGAATATGGCTGCCCTCATAGCCTGCTTCTCCATGAAAAGGCGGAATTTCTCCGGCATCACAGAGTCTGATGATATAATGTAAGGCTTTCCTGTGAAAAAAGGTACCTCGGTAATTGATATTGTATCAAACGGCTTTCTGCCATAGCTTACAATCACATCCAAATGCATGCCGTCCACGTTTTTGCGGATGATAAAAGCACCGGTAAGCTTTATGGTAGTAACTGCACTCTCCAGTGCTTTTTGAGCCATCTCAGTAAAGCTTCCATCCATCTCAAGCAGTTTTATAACAGAATTGATAGCCTCAAGCATATGAAACTGTTTCTTGATTTCCTCATCTGACTTCCTGATAAGCGAAAGTGCCTCATTCGCAGCATCCTCATCTCTCTTTGTGATCAAAAGCTGTCTGGTCATAGTTTCCAGGAACTCAATTGTTCTGTTAAGACGCGCTTCACTGGTAATAATTATGCCATCAGGAAGCAGGTTTCTCTCATCATTAGACATCTGCTCATCAATTACCGCAGCTATAATCCAATATATATCGTGGGTAATTGTCCACTCTTACAATCAGACCATACAGCCTGATATAGTCCTTATCCAGAGGTTCATCTATGAGATTCTCAACCCTGCAGTCCGACAGTCTCAAAAGAAGGTTTTCGTATTTTTCCTCACCAATAAAGGTAAGCATACTCTTCCATTTATCGTTACATTGACACACCTCTGTCATGACTCCATCCTTTTTTGTCAGACACGACAAATATATTCCGTTGACCATGCAGAAATAATCCTGTATTTTTTGAAAAAGCTTGGAATCTGACATATTTTCCTCCTAAAAACTCACGCAAATCAATCCTCATATCTGATAACAAACAAATAAAAGTCATTCTTATCGAGAATACATGTCTCCTGAAGCAGACGGTATTCGACACGCAGCCTGATTTGTTTCTTCACAAACCCAATCTCATTTGAATACATGACTATGATTCCGCCGGATACCAGATGCTCTGCGGCCTTGTCGAAAAACCTCTCGTAAAAAAGCTCCATCTCCGCCTTGGTCTGTCGGTTACGAACCGGCATATCCGTAATCAGCTCATCAAATTTGTAGTCATGTCTGAAATCAAAGAAATCCCTGTGTATAAAATTAATTCTTGTTTTGGCAAACGCAGCATTCTCTCTGCCCATAGTGATTGCATCTCCATAGGTATCTGTAGCATATATCTCGCGTGCCGGAACTAAATGTGCGCGCTCTATAAGCAGTGTACCAACTCCGCAGAACGGATCCATGATTTGTGCCGTTTCCTTAAGATACGGCTTTGCAAGTGAAACAATAAGTGCCGCTTGTGACGGATGCATCGACGTAGGAAGCACATTCTTTCTGTATGCAAATCTATTATCCTGTATAGAACATAATCTCATGCAGACAAAATAATTGTCATTTTTTGTCGGTATGAGCTTAATCACCACGTCGTAATCATTTGGCGAATTGATCATCCTGCCCGCAAAATGCATATCGATAGCTTTCGCAAGCCTGCTCTGGTACGCCGCATCTGCCGTGCTCTCAATACGATAGTAAAACGGACCACCCTCTAGGTGCATGCGTCTTAATATATCATACATATCTGACTCTGCAAGAAGTCCGGCTGCTTTCTGTGCATCCTTTGGCAGAAGCGATGCTGCATGTATGGTAAAGTACATTTTTCTGAATGTGCGCACCTGCATGATAAGAGGTATATTGTCAGTCTTTACAAGCACTCCAAGCGGATGCAGCTTTGTATCCTTAACCGGTATCTGACGTCGTACCACCTCTCTGTGAAGGCGGTTTGTCATCAGAAGCAGCTCAGCCTTTACTCCCTCGAGCACAGGTGTATGGTGCTTTTATCCCATTATATTTAATCAGGATTTTATTTATCTCGTTTAATTCTTCCTCAATATGCTTCCTATTTTCAGCTGTGACCGTCATATGCTCAAGCTCTTTTGCACGTTCCATAAGCTGTGGCAAGAGCTCTTTGCAGTCCAGCTGTGACAGCGCCGCCAGATATGAGCCCTTTACAAAGCGCATCTGTTCAGCCTCGTATGCTTTAAAAACCTCATCAGAAAGCTGTGACATATGAAGATCTCCTATCAGAAGCGCTGCGTTCTTTCTGGTTTTTGCATCTTCTGCTCCCATAAACGACACAAGCAGCTCATCTTCTCCTGCAAGCAGCTTTAGAGCCTCTGCTAATGCATTTTCATCTTTAATCTCCTGTCTGAGCTGCTCAGATTCTGACGTACATTCTCTTTTTTTAACAGATTTCCGATAATTTCCTTCATTTTTTAAATCATCCTTTAATTTATTGTATATTGTCAGTTTTGGCTTGCCTCTTCCTTTGGCACACCATTTTCTTCGATGTATGTATCCAGATCCTTGTGAAACTGCTCCCACGCATCCTCATGCTCCACGAAATATAGCGGACACTTCTTGCCTGTCACATCGTAGTGCCTTATTACATCATCAGCACTCAGATCATACCGCCCCATAAGCCATGTGGTGAGCTCTATGAGCGACTGGTATGTGCTGTCGTTGAACTTTCCTGTCTCATCCTCTATACAGCACTCTATCGATATTGTGTCACTGTTTCTGTTATTAGATGCATACGATATCTCATTGCAAGGTATGCACTGCACTATCTCACCCTCTAATCCTATAACAAAGTGTGAGCTTGCTTTGGTCTTTTTGGTCTCTGCCAGGCCATTGAAATAGTCTCTGTTTTGTCTGGCTGACGTACCCGGATTTGCTGTATAATGGACAACTATGCCGTTTACCTTCTCAAGTGCCTTCTGTGGTCTGGAATACGGATTGGGTGTCAGCAGTTGTACATCAAGCTTTGGCTGTATAGGATTGTAAAGAGTACTGGTCACCTCTGCCTTTACCTCTTCCTGCTTTGCCTTTTTGCCCCTTAAAGCTCCCACTATGATTATCGTTGCAATTATAAGTATTATCATGCCTATAACAATGCCATTGCCAATAAGCTGCTTTCTTCTAACCTGGGCGCGGTGTCTCTTTCTATATTCTTCGCGCTTTCTCTGCCTTATCTTTTCATACTCGTCCATTTAATTATCCCCGGTTATCTCTTTTGTTTGCTTTTATATAGCTATTCCAAGCTTTTATAAACATTTGCATACATATAAGAGTATATTAGCACAAATCGCTTATTATGCCACATAAAATAATACAAAAGCACCAGATATTACGACGTAACATAATACCCGGTGCTTTATTATAAATGTATATTCTTATTATTAATCACACTTAATCTCGTGAACCCATCCATCCGGTCCATCAATATGGCCCATCTGAATGCCTGTAAGTGTGTCACGAAGCTTCTTTGTGACAGGTCCCATCTCATCCATACCGCTTGGGAAGCAGATTTCCTTGCCGTGGTCTACAATCTTTCCTACCGGTGAGATTACTGCTGCTGTTCCGCAAAGTCCACACTCAGCAAAATCCTTTACCTCATCAAAGAGCACCTCTCTGTGCTCAACCTTGAGTCCTAAGTACTTCTCTGCAACTACCATCAGTGAACGGCGTGTGATTGATGGCAGGATGCTGTCTGATTTAGGTGTAACAAATGTGCCATCCTTTGTGATAAAGATGAAGTTTGCTCCACCTGTCTCCTCTACCTTTGTACGTGTTGCAGGATCGAGGTACATATTCTCTGCAAAGCCCTGTGCATGTGCATCTACAATAGCATGAAGACTCATTGCATAATTGAGTCCGGCCTTGATATGTCCTGTTCCGTGAGGTGCTGCTCTATCAAAGTCTGACACACGGATTGTAATTGGCTTTGCGCCACCCTTGAAGTATGGTCCTACAGGTGTTACAAGGATTCTGAACTGATACTCATCAGCAGGCTTTACACCGATTACTGCGTTTGTTCCCATAATGTATGGTCTGATATAGAGTGTAGCGCCTGAGCCGTATGGTGGAACCCATGCTGCATTTGCCTTTACTACTTCCTCAACTGCCTTTACAAATCTATCTCCGGAATGACAGCAGTCTCAAGTCTCTCACATGAATCCTTAAGACGCTGTGCGTTTAAGTCAGGTCTGAAGCAGACAATTCTGCCATCCTCTGTTGTGTATGCCTTAAGTCCCTCGAAGCATGTCTGTGCATACTGGAATACTCCTGCACACTCATTAAGTGTCACTGTATGATCCTTTGTGAGCTGTCCATCGTCCCACTTTCCATCTTTATAATTAGAAACATAGCTGTAATCTGTTTCCTGGTAGCCAAAACTAAGGTTTGACCAATCGATATCCTTCTTTTCCATCTTTTATATCCTCCGTTTCTTTACGGATCCGATATACCTAGCGTTATCATATATCGGGTCTACTATCATTTATGCTCATTCTAGTACAATAGAAAAAAAATGTCTAGTACTATTTTTTTATAATAACTATAACTTAAGTTTCTATATAGCTTTTTTTACTATTATAAGATAAGGCCTGACTTTTTCTTACTTTTTTCAATAGCTGTATTAAACCTTCCAAACGGACGCCCAAGCAGCAGTCCGATCACAAGCGATATTGCTATAAATATAAGAAGAATCGCAAGATCCTTGCAATAATCAAAGCGGTACATGCCTCCCACGCACTCTCTTAGGGCATTCATGGCATAGTTAAACGGCATGAACTTATACAGTGCTCTGTACACCTGCGGCAGCACCTCAACCGGGAATGTGCCGCCTGCGCCTGCCACCTGAATGACCATAATGACTACTGCTACAGCCTGTCCCACATTGCCCAAGGCTGCTGTGAGTGAGTACATAAGAAGCGTGAATACAAGGCTTGTCAGCGCGCTTGCGCACCAGAAAAGGAACGGATGCCTGCACTGTATTCCGACAAAGAACAAATCACCGAGCACCGTCACAAGTGTCTGAATCTGGCCTATCACAAAAAATGTGATATATCTGCCAAAAAACTTATGTACGCTGTTTACTTTGCCAAGTGATTTTATATCGTCAGTGTCCTTTACCTTTGTTTTCACAAGTGCAACAGTTATAAGACCTCCCACCCACAGAGCCAGCACTGTGTAAAACGGTGCCATGCTGAGCCATATGTGGATATCTCATATATCTTCTGCTCATCCATAGACAGCGGTGATGTCACAAACTGCGCAATGAGTGTCGGATCTGTCCGAAGCAGCTTTACAATCTCATTAAACTGCTCATCGTTTGACAAATTATCAAATCCTGATATAACATTCTGCAAACCATCTCTGATCTGCTGTACATACTGTCTGGTATTTACAATATCTGCATTTCCTGATTTAAGAACTGCCGAATAGTCATCGAGTGCTTTTTGTATATCCGGGAAGCTGTTGTCCAGAGAACCAAGCATGGACTGTGTCTCAATAAGTGCATATTCTATATCATATACCGCTCCTGTGAGATTCGGTGACACGCTGTGGTCAAATGTATTTTTAAGTGTATCTATTGCAGACTTGGCACTTGACACATCCGCTTTTATTGATTCCTTAAGAAGCTTTAGCTTATCTGCCGTCAATTCAGTATCAGACTTAAGGTCTTTTATCTGTGTTTTAATGCTTTGGATATTATTTCTGACAGCCTCTATCTGCGAGCTATCAACTCCCTTTAAGCCTTGAATGGCGACAAGAGTATTCTCAGCAAGCTGCTCTACCGTATCAAAGCTAGCCACGGAAACAGATATATCCGCAGTATCGGCATCCGCTAATCCCGATGCATTTAAGAGCTGTATGGAGTTTTCCAGCACATCGAGCTGGCTGTTTATGTTTGATAAGCTTATGTCGACCATCTGTGTGATGGTTTGTGCTGTCTGTGCACCCGAAAGCACCGATGACTGCATGCCGCTTACCGATGACTGTCCCCCGTCAATCAGCCCCTGCACACTCGGAAGCAGTGACTGTGTCGAGCCTATCAGGCTGTCTGCTGAATCCGTGAGCATGGCAAATGTATCGAGCATGCCTGCATATGTAGAAAGAGTCGTATCCATATCCTTTAGCTTATCAACAACTGTTCCGGCCAGGTTATCACCTGATTTGCCGTCTCCCACTATGAGCTCTCCCGACTTTGACGCTATCTCCGTAATCGTGCTCACCATTGAAGAGTTTACAGACTGCTGCACCGTGGTCTTTACTTTTGATGTTATCTTTGTTGCTATGGCATTTTTTCTTGCTGTTTTCATAGTATTCTATCTGCGGATTGACCGGCTCACCGCTTAGGAAGCTAAGCATATCAGCTGAAAAATCCTTCGGCACTATAAATGCTGCATAGCACTTTCCACTATAAACATACTCCAGTGCCTCTTTACTGCTATCTGTGAAAATCCAGCCAATTGCATCGTTTTCCTTCAGCCCCTTTATGACACTGTCTCCCATACATAGCTTTAAATCGCCGACGCTCATCCCCTCATCCTCAGAATATACTGCTATGTGCATCTGTGATGTAGCTTCCTCTCCGTAAGGATCCCAGTTGGACATAATATTAAACCATGCGTACAAAGCCGGATGATGCCAAGACCCATAATAATAACTATGGCAACCACATTTGTAGATATGCGTTTCAGGTCAGCCAGATATATTTGAAATACTTTTTTCATTGCTCGGCATCCTCCCCTGTACTTTGCTGCATCGTATCAAATTTCTGCTCCACTCTTTCGGCTATTTCCTGCACCCTGTCCTCAATCTGCACGACAGGACTCACACTCTGTGCATCACAGCCGCTTATCTCATTCATCTTCTCCTGCAGCTTATAGTCCACATACTCGACTCCGATTAAATACACTGCGATAGCAAACAGACTCACTATCCACAGCACAAGAAAAATGATTTTTGAGCTATCCGGCACAATCATCAGCAGAACAAGAAAAAAGAGCGGAATGATGTATATGCACCTTAATCCTATTTTTATCCGTTTTTGATTCTGCTCGTGAATGGTCTTTTCATATCCGACCAGCTTATCATACATCTCGCGCAGTCTCTTATCATCGGATAGCGGCTGCTCATTCACATTATTATTTGCATTATTATTCATATCATTATCCATATTGGAATCTTTATTACTGTTTCTACCTGTATCCTGCATACTTTCCTTCCCGCTTTATAGCTTACGGCACATCAGAAGTACCATATTAATATGCCAATTATCAATTTATTAATTGTACATTTAACTATAGCATCTCAGTATCTTCCATACGCTTCTCTATAAAATGATTGAGTCTGATAAACGGCTTTCGTATCACAAGTCCTATCACCAAAGAGCTGCGCCAAAAAGTAAAAGCGTGATATAACATTTGCCGAGTGTGTTTTCGTACATACCTCCTATACACTCCCTCATCGCATTTATCGCATATGGGAATGGGAAGAAAATATACACTGCCCTGAAAATGCCGGCAGCGCCTCTATCGGATATGTGCCGCCGCTTCCTGCAATCTGAAGTACCATGACAACCACCGCCAGTGCCTTTCCTATATCACCAAAGGATATGGTCAGAGAATATATGAGCAGTGAAAATGTAAGGCTTGTCACTGCGCCTGTCACAATAAATGAAACCGGATGCACACACTGTATTTTAAGCAGGTATAAATCACCTAGCACAATGATAAAAGTCTGTACCTGTGACAGTAAAAAGAATGTCAGATATCTGCCAAAATAAAGCTGTGAAGGCTTTAGTTTCCCAAGCCCCTTAGCATCCGCGTGAACCTTTACCAGCGAAACAAGTATAGTCATGCCCACCCATATGGCAAGTGTCGTGTAAAAAGGTGCTACTCCGGAGCCATAATTGGCTATCTCGTAGATATAATTATCTGATACCTGCACCGGCTCTGAAAAGAAGCTGCCAAGCTTTTCAGGATTCCCCGAAAGCAGATTCACTATGATATCAGCTTTTTCATCCTCAGAGGCTGCTTCAAGCCTGTTGAGTGTCGTATTTATCTTGTCAGATGCTGATTCTATAACTCCCTTAAGCTGTGTCATGCTCATATTGAGTGTATCAAGCGTACTGTCCACTCCGTCAAACACCTGCGCCATGGAGCCTGATGTCTGACTTAAATTGCCAAGTGTTGGTCTGCATTGAATCAAGAACAGACGACATACTGCTTATCATGCCGTCCACCTGTGCACTATCTGTGAGGTATATGTATCATTCACTGCTGACGCGGTCGATGAAAGAGCTGACATAACACTCTTAAGTGTTTCCTCAGAATTCTGTGTCTTTCCCGATAAATCCACAGACAGTGTACTTTCTATCATGCTCCTTGTCTGCTCCTTAACAAGCTCTATATTGGAAATAAGTGTGCCGACATGGGTATCGTCCATATCCGGCTTTATTTTGTTGATTTTGTCCTCAAGATTGTCAATATTACCTTTCAAAGCATCCGCTGACTGTTTAATATTTTGCACATCACTTTGAATAGTATTTACATCCTGTGACAGATTTGCATCTGAAATCTGCTTTGATATATCATCAATCGAGCTCTTCACCTTTGCTAATGCCGATGTGATATCTGCACTAAAGCTGTCGAAGGATTGTCTGGTGGACTGCAGATCATTTTTACTCTCTTCAAGCCTGTCTGTGCCCTTTGCAAGCTTATCCTGCCCATCTTTGAGTGCTTCGCACGTTTCTTTAGACACCTGTGACAACGCCTTATTTCCGTCAATAAACGTATCTATCATGGCATCGTACTGCGCAAGACTCTCTGATACCGCTTCAAGCTTACCGGTCATCTGCCCCACAGCATCCTTTTCCTTCATGTCATCGGATATTACGTTGGTCTCCTTAAATACCTGCTCTGCAAGCACCTTTATAAACTGCTTATTAATACTTGATTTAACAGCACTTGCTGCACTGTCCGTTATCTTTGTCGCAACAGCATTTTTCTTGTCGTTGAGATAGTAGGTAATCCTTGGATTTTCAATATTGTCAGCTACACCATGATACATGCTGTAGGTAAACTGCTCATCTATGACAAGTGCAGAATAATATCTGCCCGACTTAACACCCTCAACAGCCTTTTCCTCTGATTTAACAAATTTCCAGCCTATAGTATCCTTTTGCTTTAATGACTCTACCACACCATCGCCCATATTGACAGTTTCGCTGTCATTCTTCGTCCAGCCCTTGTCCAGATTGACTACTGCAATTGCTATATTTCCGGTGTTGCCATACGGGTCCCAGTTGGCATAGATATTAAACCATGCATACAGCGCCGGCAGCACGCAAAGTCCAATAACTATAATGAGTACAAGCACATTTCGGAATATGCCGCACATATCTCTTTTAAAAATTCTTAAAATATCAGCCATGAATCATCCTCTTATATCCGGTGTTTATATCCGGTGCTGTTTAAGCTCCCCAATAAAATACAATGAGCCAAATGCAACATTTTTCGTATCTCTTTTCAGGTGCTTTCTTATCTCATCAACTCCTGAAAGCTCTGTTGCCTCAACTCCCTCTTTTCTGATAAAATCAGCAAGGTGCGATGCCTGCAGTGCCCTGTCTGAATCCGGTGTCACTGTATAAAACTCCTCAGCAAGAGGTAAAATCTCACGTATCATCACATCATAGTCCTTATCAGCCATGACTCCCATGAAAAAGCAAAATTTCTCACCCGGATACATCTGCATGAGGCTTTCCTTGAGCGCATCAACTCCATTGCTGTTGTGTGCTCCGTCCACCAGCAGAAACGGCTCCTTTGATACTATCTCCATGCGTCCCGGCCACACAGCCTCTTCAAGTGCACTCTTTATCCTGTCATTCAGGTTTGTTTTCTCGCTCTTTGGCCCTGTCTTATCATATTGCATTTCATATTCCGGCCCGCCATAGTGCTTTCCCAGCACATACCGCGCCGCAAGCTCTGCCGCTGCAGCATTCTCCCACTGAAATGTGCCACAAAGCCTCAGTGCATAGCCGCTGCAGCGTGCTATATCGCTTTGCTCCACAGTAATTATCCGTGCATGCTTTTTTTGCGCTTCCTGCTCAATCACCTGCATGGCACGTTTATCCTGCTGTTCCACCACCACTGTGCTGTTTTCCTTTATGATACCGGCCTTCTCAGCCGCTATATCCGCTATATCACTGCCAAGGATAGCCATATGGTCATAGCCTATCTTTGTAATAACGGCACATTGCGGTGTGCCGATTGCATTTGTTGAGTCAAGTCTGCCTCCGAGCCCTGTCTCAATGACCATATAATCGCACTGCTGCTCCTCAAAGTACAAAAGAGCCATGGCAAGGCAGTAGTCAAACATCGTAAGTCCTATGCCAAAATCTATATCAAGCAGATAGTTTCCAAGCCGTGTGACATCCTCCTTAGCTATCATACGCCCATCAACCGTGATGCGCTCCTCAAAATCTACCAGATGCGGTGATACAAACGTGCCTACCCTCATATGCTCTTTTTTTTAATATACTAGAAAAAAAAAAGCGCACACCGAGCCCTTTCCATTGGTGCCTGCCACATGGATATACGGTATTATGCGCTTTTGCTTTCCTTTTTCTCTCAGCACCTTTATGACCTGTGCTGTCACCACCACTCCCGGCTCATTGCCGAAACGGCGTGTGTTTTCTATTTTGTTTAAAACCTGTGTGTAATCTAAATTTCCCATGCCATCATTATAATATATCCGGCCGATAAAATAAAGACCATATCCTTATACTGCTATAATAATGCCTCCGTCATTTGCATACATGCTTGAGATGCCGGCAGTATCCACAATGACAATCTTCTTAAATCTGGCAAGCTTCTCAAGGCATGCCTTCACATACTGTGCACGCTCCGGGCAGTTGCAGTGTGAAATTGCAAGAATCCTGTGCTCACAGTCCTTTGTGGCAGCCACAACATCCTCTACCATCTTGGCAAGTGCCTCTTAATGCCTCTGGCCTGGCCAAGCTGCTGGATTGAACCCTCATCGGTTGAGCCCATGACAGGCTTTATATTTAAAGTGCTGGCCACAAAAGCCTTCAGGTTGCTTAATCGTCCTGCCTTTCTTAATGTATCAAGTGTCTCAAGCACAAAGAAGGTATTCATGGAAGAAATATACTCCTCGGTCTGCTTTACAACCTCATCAAATGAAAGTCCACTCTCTTCAAACTCCTGTACCTTCATGCCGATTAGTGTCTCGCCTATAGATGCTGAGCGGGAATTGAATACATAGATTTGCTTGCCACAGTCCTCATGCTCCTCGTTGTACAGATTGACTGCTAAAACAGCGCTGTTGTATGAGCCGCTGAGCTTGCCCGAAAGTGTGACAACATATACATGGTCAGCCTCTCCCTCAAAGGCCTGCATATATTCCTCAGGAGACGGGCATGACGACTTTGGTCCCTTTACACTCTCCTTTACTCTTCTTAAGAAATCATGCTGGTCAAAGCTCTCATCATCGCGGATTCTGTATCCGTCAACATCAAGCTCGAGTGCCACATTGCAAAAATGTCCATCCTTCTTAAGGCTATCTGTGAGCTCACCACAGCTATCTATTATAATCTTATACATATCTATTCCTCCTGCACTATATGATAATAAAAGTTTAAATTACTTTTTTAAAAGTTATTTCATTCCGTAACAAGTAGTTTTCATTACTACGTCATATTAACACGAAAACTAAACTTATGCAAGAGGTTTCTGTATTTATTTTCCCATAATGGTTATCTGCCCTTTAATGGTACCCGAAAAAGGCCGTCACACAGTCGCTTAAGGCTTTCATGTCGCGTACTCCCATAAGCTCACAGCTGAGTGCATTGCAAGAATAGGTATACCTATATCCACAGTCTTTACCGGCAGAAGCGTACCTGCAATCGAGCCCAGTGTGCTGCCGCCACGGCTGTCCGAACGATTCACAAAACGCTGGTAAGGTATGCCCTTTTCATCACACAGCTGACAGAGAATGGCGATAGCCTGTGCATCCGTAGCATACGACTGCGAACACGCCTGCTTGATACAAAAGCCTTTACCCATGACAGGCTTATTTGTGATATCCATCTTTCCTTTTTATTAGGATGAAGCGCATGAGCCACATCAACAGACAAAAGCATGGCATCATATATGCTCTCATCTATTTCATTTTCTGAAAGGTCCATATTTCTTAAAATACGCCTGAGCATATCGTGAAGCATTATAGAGGCAGCGCCCTGCTTACTGTTACTTCCAATCTCCTCATGGTCAAAAAGCGCTATGATGTTTATTCCATCAGCTCTGTTTCCATCCTCTATCGCATCAAGAAGAGCCCTGCAGGATGACTGGTTGTCGATTCTGGGCGATGAAATCATGGTGTCATTCACACCGACAAAGCAAGGCTCCTCCACACAAAATGTATTGAGCTCAAAGTCTATGATGTCGCTCTTTTCCACAGACAGCTCTCTAGCCAGAAAACTAAGGAAATAATCCGTGGTCATTTCATCCTCAGGTATTGAATCAAGCACCGGCATCAGATCCACCTGATTATTTATCTCGACTCCCTTATTCACATCCCTGTTCATATGGATGGCAAGATTGGAATAATCATGACAGGCTTTTTAGACCTATATAGCACCATACGCGGATTGAACACATCCTCACTCTTTATACGCCACGCGCCCTCCACTCCGAGAGGTCTGTCAAACCATGTGTTTAAAATCGGTCCTCCATACACCTCTACATTGACCTGTGCATATGAGTTTGTCATAAAATCCGGATTTGGCTTTATGCGAAGATATGGATAGTCTGTGTGAGCTGCCGCTATTCGCACCATATCCTTTTTGTTGTAGCCGCTTCCTACAGTAAACGCAAACATGGTCGTATCATGATGATTTAAGACATACCTGCCACCGCGCACAAGCTTCCAGTTACCTGTATAATCTATCTCCTCAAATCCGTTTTCCAAAAGCTCCTGCTTTGCAGCCTTCACACACTCGCATGGTGAAACAGCCGCTTTTAGTAAATCAAATAATTTTTCCTGTTTCATGGATTGCCTCCTGTTTTTATTGCATAACGCATTTATTCTACCACGGACTTTACAATTATTCCAGTTGAACAGGCTTTATTTTTAAGGCTATTTTTATATCTATTTTTATGGCATAATCCGCAAATCTGATGTATGATATAATAATCGATAACTATTCAAAACCACTTAGAACAATCATTCACTGTCACATACAATGTGGAAAATGAGGAGAAATTATGATATCAATTGAACTGACAGACACAAAGGACTTTATGAACAAGCTGCTTCGCACGGAAATCTTTGACAACTTCCTGCTCCAGGAGGCCGTCATCACAAAGGCAGCCTCATACATCATAGACGGTCACCTGCAAAAGGGCTTTTACAGCTCCACAGAGCTTGAGGAAAATGGTATAGCGGGCTATAGCATACTCCCCTTTAGGATGCTTCGCACAAACTGCTTTGACCTGATAAAGGGCCGACAGACTCCATCGTCATTCAAGTTTGTCTTTCTGCTTTCACCCGAAAACATGGAGCACACCCTAAGCAGTCTGCACTCTGCTTTCACCGTGTCCGATATCAGTGGTTTTTTCATAAATATCAGGTATCAGAGCCAGCTTCTGACTCTGACAACCGGAATATCCTACAATATTTTTTCAGCGGATAAGACCTTAGACAGTGAATGGGATAAGCTTGTAATGAAATTTTTAGCAAATAATGACATAAACTTTAAAGAACTTTGACTTTATTGCTTTACATATTAAACCTGTTATGCTATTCTAACGTTAGTTGCGTAAGCAGCATTATTATTATTTGGAGGTACTTTCGATGAGCAAAGGTACAGTAAAATGGTTCAATAACCAAAAAGGTTACGGATTCATCACAGCCGAGGACGGAAAGGATGTATTCGTACATTTCTCAGGACTTAACATGGAGGGCTTCAAAACTCTCGAGGAAGGTGCAGCAGTAGAGTTCGATATCACTGATGGCGCTAAAGGTCCACAGGCAGTTAACGTTGAGGTAGTTAAATAATTTTGACCACTCAGGCAATCTAGTTTCTATGTACCTTTTTCTTTATTATATATTTAGGTAAAATTATAGTTACAAAAATGTTAATTGGGGAATAAGATATAAGAATCATGATTAAAAAAGAAGATTCATTTTGAACTCTTCTTTTTTGCGCTTTTTTATTTGAATGATTTTAGTTGTTTACACGATGATGAGACATCGGTGAGCTTGTGGTGAGTGGTAAAAACGTGTAACCATTCGCCTGTCCCCACTGGATGATCTGCTCGACCGCATTGACACTGAAATCCTTTATGTCGTGCTGCAATACAACTGATACGTTGTGGCTCTGTACTCCTGAAATGACATTATGCACTACCTGTTCCGTGCTGATTGGCTTGCTGTTTGCATCTCCGCTCGATACATTCCAGTCACAGTCATAAAAGCCCTCTTGCTGTCACATCATTTACGAGCTGTGTCATAATGCCCGGACAATAATCCTTACTTACAGTATTTGATGAGCCACCCGGGAATCTGATGATTGACGCATCATTTCCTGTCTGTGCCTTTATGATACTGTTCATCTGCTCAAGGTCATCAAAAAATGCCTGCTCACTTGTATATATCTGGTTGTATTTGTGGCTGGCAGAGTGGATAGCCACTGTATGTCCTCTCTTTGCCTCCTCTGCTATCATGTTCTGATAGTCAGGATGTGTATTTGTAACAAAGAAGGTGGCCTTTACATTGTATTTATCAAGCACATCTAATAGCCCCTGTGTATACTTTCCGGGACCATCGTCAAAGGTCAGATAAATAATCTTGTTGCCCGGATTTACCGTGTCTGCCGTGGCAGCCGATCATACACACTTACCACTCTTGTAGCAGTAGCCTTATTTCCTGATGAATCTGAGACCTCATAGGTCACAGTATACTTTCCTGCCTTATCCTTATCTACCTTATCTCCTGATACCTTGACACTGTCTGTGATGTCTCCGTCACAATTGTCTGTTGCTGTGTATCCCGGATCACTGTACTTATCCCCCTTTTTAACTGACATAAATCATCACCCGAAAGCTTTATCTGCGGTGCAGTGGTATCTGTGACATGCACAGTCCTTTTGACCTCGCTCTCATTCTTTGACGAGTCAGCGACACTGTACTTTATCTCATAGTCTCCCGGCTTTGAAGTATCAACAGCTCCTGTGACAGATACCTTGTCTGTCAGATCCCCATCATAGTTGTCTGTTGCCGTATATCCTGGGTCGCTGAACTCGCTGCCTGCCTCTAAAGTCATCTCTGCATCGCCATTTAATGTAATCTCCGGAGCCTTCTTATCCCTCACCTCAACCTTGATGGTCTGTGTCGCAGTTTTTTTACCGTATTGAGCAGTTACCTTTATCTCGTATGAACCTGTCTTTGTCGCATCGACATTACTGTCTATAGTGCATTTTATCTCTTTTCCCTTTCGGTTTATAAGCCTGCCTCTGACATACGCCTTGATTTTTGGTACCTCAAACTTTTTGCCATACTCAACAGTAATACCGTTTTTGAACTTGCTGCTGAACTCAATATGTGAATCAAAGCATGTGATATACACTATAAACGCCACCACCAGAACTATTGCAGCCGTAAGTATGCCGATAATCATCTTTTTATTTTTGTCCATTTTTCCAATCCTCTTTAGCATTTTATAATTATTCTCTCTATATTATTACTCAAACCTGATAATATTATTTCAAGCAGTATCTATTATAGCGTTAAACAATCTTTTTTGCTACTGCAAATTCCTTGAGAATTTCTTAATGTTGGCTTCATATATTTCAGTTATGTTACAATTGTTTCTTTATCATGAATACCTCCGGTGCAGTCTTAATAAGTAATTAATTTATTTAATATCTTTGTTACTATTCAGTTCTCAATATGACTAACCACATATCTTTTTGCAGATATTCGCAATCACAAAAATCCCCCGAACTAGTCGGGGGATTTAAAAAGCTTATGCTGTAACAATCATTTTATTACTGCTCCTTACGGTGCATCTCAAATGTCTCCATATGGTAGTTGGCGATGTTGTCACGAATCTTTCTG
>ENA-OQEB01000347-OQEB01000347.1-human-gut-metagenome-genome-assembly--contig:-NODE-347-length-19627-cov-2.316667_pt1 | contig 19627 bp, 18 predicted proteins | sample MGYA00242787_ERZ504619 | MGnify/ENA primary metagenome ERZ504619 (study PRJEB26092, sample SAMD00036317) | human gut metagenome | host: Homo sapiens | study: EMG produced TPA metagenomics assembly of... | reverse complement strand
GTTTTGCTCAAGACATTATCAAACAAGAAACACCCCAAAAACAGACATTGAAAGTAGCTATTTTACCTACGCTTTCCAATAGCCAACGCTATCCAGATGTCAATCAATTACTCTATAACAATTTAACCCAAGAAATGCATGTTCCTCTAAATGATACCTTACAAGCAGTTGAATATATTGATGAAAACAGTATTTATGCTGCGATAAAACAATCCAACTTTACTTATAATCAAAATCTTGATACACTAAAAGATACAGCTGATTTATTAGATGCTGATGTCGTAGTTGGTTATACTATTCCTACTATGTATCAACATTATTATCATTCCATCTCTCGTTTAGATGGTTCTCCGCTTTTAAATAGTTATATATCAGTAAATCTTTGGGTATATTATCGCCCATTGAATAAAACATTTAAAATCTCTGATAGACGTCAATATTTTGATGAAATCTCTACATGGGGAATGTTAACTGAACTTGCTAAAGACGCTTCATCAAATCTCAATAAAAAAGCTGAACTAAAATCGCTATTAAAACAATCAATAAAAATAAAGAAAGGTGAATTATAATATGAATATCACTTACTCTCAAGAAAAAAATTTTGATGCTAAAACTCTTTTAGATTTCTTCACAGTATCTGGTAATCCTGATGCTAAATACGAAGAAACACTAGTTGAAGCTATCAACAATGCAGGCACTGTAGTTTCTGCATGGGATAAAGATACAAATGAACTTGCTGCACTTATCACTGTAGTTGATGATGGCAAAATGACAGCTTATATTCGCTATCTTGTTGTTGCACCAAACTATCGTGGTAAAGGCATCAATGATGAATTAATTGCTCAAGTAAAAGCTAAATACGAAAATTATCCTTATCTTTTTGCTTTTGCTCCAGATGATTTCCATGCTTCCTTCTTCTCCAAATTAGGATTTAATGTATTAGATGGTGCTAAAGTATTAGCTCGTTAATTTATAATACTAATACAAAACCGCATTTATTAACTTAAGTGCGGTTTTATTTTATACATATCGAGGTGTTTATCTATGGAATTAACTACTCTTTTATATTTTTTGATAGCTTCCGTGCTACTGACTTTAGCACCTGGCCCAGATATCATGTATTTACTTGCTAAAAGTCTAGCTGATGGCACTAAAGCTGGTATTAGCTTAGCCTTAGGCTTAACGACTGGCCTTATCTTTCATACAACGCTTGTAATCATCGGTGTTGCTGCTATCATTCAACAATCACCACTTGCCTTTGCCACCTTAAAATATATTGGTGCTGCTTATTTATTATATCTTGCTTGGGGAGCATTTCCACGCTCAAGGCAATTTAAAATTAAACGCTGTAAATAATACTACTTCCTTTTTTAAATTATATCGTCGTGGGCTCATCATGAATGTTTTAAATCCTAAAGTATTATTATTTTTCTTAGCTTTCTTACCTCAATTTGTCAATTTAAATTCTGATAACGTCAGCCTTCAAATTGCATTTTTAGGATTTATCTTTGGCTTACAAACACTTATAATATTTTCCCTAGTCGCTATCTGCGCCGGCAAAGTCCGTGACTATATTTTAAACGTAAAAAACTTCAACAAAATAATGGGCTATATTCAAGGTATTGTATTACTCTTTATTAGCTTAGCCTAATCTATAAGTTAATTTAAAAAGCTCTTATATAAATTTATAAGAGCTTTTAATATTTAATATGATATAATATTAATATAAAATAAGTTCTAAAATACTGAAAGGAATATCTAAAATGATTAATAAAGAACTTGCTGAAAATGTTGCTTCTGCTATAAAAAGTTGTGAATTAGAAGGTTTTATTTATACTAAAGAAGAACAAAAAATCTTTGCTAAAATTGCTTCAGGAGAAATTTCTACATCAGAAGCTAGAGAACTTTTTAAAAACCTTTAAATATAAAATAAATATAACTACTAAAAACACCAATAAATAATATATCTATTGGTGTTTTTTTACTTTCTCAAATATTAATTAAATAATATTCATAATTAATATTATCTCTATTTTTATACTTTATTTAAAAAGCCTTGTAATAAAGCATTTGGATATTGAAACTTCTTTTCTTTTTCTCCAAAAGTTATAAATATCATTCCATTATCAAATTTTTTTACTATTCCAATTCCAAAAACTTTATGTTTAAGTTTACTTCCAATTTTTACATTAGATAAATCTATTTCTTGATTTTTTTCATTTTTTTGTTCAATGACTTCAATATGTTTATTTTCTTTATTTTTTGATATTGGTTTCAATTCCATAGAACTTTGTTGTAATGCAAAAATCTTATTATAGTCTTCATCTGATATAACAGTATTCCATCCACCTCGATTTTCTTTATCGTGTCGATTAACACCTGTATACGTTAAACTATTATCTTCATATCGTTTAAATTTATATACTGCATCATTCATTAATGCATCATTAAATACACCTAATGATATAAGTAATTCAAAATCCTTCAATTCTAAACCTGTTACTTTTTTAAACAATAATGGTTCTAATTGTAAAATAACATCTTTTAAACAATACTCTCTATAATCTGTTAAATACATAAATACTGGAATACGTGTAGCGAATTTTATCAATTTTTCTTGTATCTGTTTACGTTTTCCTTTATAATCTTCTTCTTCTTTATTAATTTTATTTGCTTCTTTTTCAGTTAATTTACCTGCTTTTTTCTTTTTAGCTTTTTTTACTAATTCAGATTTATTAATAATAGTTTCTATATCTTTATTCAAACTACGAAATCCTTCTATTTTCATTAAAGCTTCCATAGCTTTCGGATTAGCTATTAATCTATTTAAAGTATCATTATCCACATTGACCAACAAAGCACTTTCCCAACGTTTAGCAAGTAATGTTGCTGATGTTCCAGACATTGCTATATCTAAAACTTCTCCAGCATCAATCTGCCTCATTGTACTACCATCATAAGCTATAACTGGTAAAAACTTAATAAAATTAGCTACTTTATTTTCTGGATTACTCTCATTAATATTCAATCTACAGCTATAATCAGAAATCTGTTTTAAAGCTCTATCTAAAGCAAAATCAAAAACATAACATTCATTTTTTATTATTTTTTTCTTTCCATCGTCAATAGTAATTTCCCACGGACTTTGAACTCTAAAAGCTGCTTGAAAATATGTTTCTGGACTTGATAAATTTCTTAGCATAAAAATACCAGTCCAAGGTTTTACTGTCACACCCGTTGTTAATTTCCCACAAGATAAAGTTATCGTTTTGCTTTCAAATGGATTTTTCATAGATTTTAATACAGGCTGTAATGCTTCTACACCAATTCCAGCTTTTTTTCCAGCACATACATTAATTGTATAATCATGATAAAAAACATTTTGTTTTTTACTTAATAAATTTTTCATTGCAAAACAAGATGCTACATTTGGCAAAAACCACAATGTATGTTGTAATATATTTAATAATCGAATATCTGAATATGGCATTGCTGGCTTTTTAGCCCCTAATTTTAAATCATCTACTGTCGTTTCTAAATAATTTCCACGAATAAGATCAAGCCATTTTTGTACATATTCTTCATAAATAAAATATGCTTCTTCACCTTTTCCTTTAGCAGAAAAAAATATATTTAAATCAAATTCGTTAAATTCACCTTGCATGGCAATTCTTTTAATACTATCTGGTATGCGATATGTTAACATTACCATACGAGGCAAAGCTTTATATGGATTATTTTTTCCTTTCCAATTTTCTTTAGCATTTTGTTCATCAGAATAAGTCCAACTATATATCTGTTCTTCTATAAATTCACCTGTATTTAGAGCTCTAAAAGGAGTACCTGATAAAAACAAAATAATACTTAGTAGTTATCGGTAAAAATGTTTCATCATAAGCATCACTACGATTATATTTATCGATATCTAAGTTATCATAAACATCTTCATCTTCTATTTCAAATAAACTTTTAGCTCTTTCTTTCCATGCTCCAAAATGATATTCATCAAAAATAACTAAATCCCAATTAATAGTGTGTACCCATTCATTTTTCGATTTGATACAATTTTTATTTTTCTCTTCTACACCCAAAAAGTCTTGGAAAGAACCAAAACATACAATAGGTCGTAATTTATCAGTATCTTTATAAGTTATTCCCGTATTCTTAGATACAAATTGCCATCCTTCAAAATCAATATGACTATTTAAATCATCTTGCCATGCACTTACAACAGCCGGTTTAAATGTGAGAATTAAAATACGTTTTAAATTCATACGTTTTGCTAATTGATATGCCGCAAACGTTTTTCCAAAACGCATTTTACAATTCCATAAAAATTTAGGACTACGAAAACTATTTTCACCTTGTATACTTCGAAAATATTTTTCAGTTTTTCTTACTGCTTCTTCTTGTTCTGGACGCATAAAAAAACTATTTATTCTATTTTCTATATTAAATGTATGTTTTTTTACAGTTAATACAGCGGCTTTTACATCTTTTACTGTACAACGAAACCATTCTCCACCTACATTTTCAAAACCTTTTTGTTTCAATATGTTATGAACTACATGGTCAAGAAATACTGTTCCATCCTCATACATAGCACTCTCTTGATAAACAATTTTATATGGAACAACTCCAATCTGTCTTTTTATTGGATATTGTTGTGCCACACGATCTTTTACATCTATAGTAGTATAACCAATTTTCAATAATCCCTTATACTGTGGATTAGTATCTTCATAAGCATAAATCATTGGTTGTATTTTAGGTCGTTCAGGAAAAAATTCATTAATCATTTTTATCACCGTTTACTGTTGCGATTTTTGAATCAATATATTCCCATTCTTCCTGTGTAATTCCCCATTTTTTACACAATAATTCATCACTATAAACACCTTCATAATGATTTAAAGCAGGAACAAATCTGAATTTTTCTCTCGTTATATCTTGAGAAACAACACATTGCAATAATAAAAATCGTACTAATTTTGTATATAAATATGTGCGAAATGATTTTACTTCTTCTTCTTTATCAGATGCATATAATACAATAAATGATTCTGTGCAACATGTTCCAGGTGGAACAATTTTAGTATTTCCATCATAATAAAAACTAATAGGTTTAGAAAAATCTGTTTGTCCTGCAATAGGTGAACGTGGTGCTAAAAATTTCCATTTATTAAGCAACTGTTGATTGTCTTCTACATCTTTAGGATCTGCATATTTTAATCCTATTTTTGAATAAATTGACAAGGAATTCCCATTTCTTTAGGTTTATAAAAAAGTCCTAAGACCAAAAGGTTTTGAACTTGAAACTGTTTTATTCATGAAATTACCTTTATGTTTAGCTATAACTTTTCTAATAATAGGTATAGATCTATTAGAACGTATAAATACTTCAAATTCATCTAAATATCTATTCATTGTTATACTTTTATTATCACTAACATAATTTTTAACTTCACACATTCCTATATTTTCTCTATCCCATAAGAAATAACATGCTCCACCAGCTAAATCAACACCTTGAAATATATCCCTAAAATTTTCATAATCTACAAGTTTACTTATATGCTTATCTTTCAACATTTCTCGTCGAAAATCTTCTAATCCTCTACCACCCGAAAACCATCTTGAGGAATAATCATTGTTAAATATCGTGGATTAAGTTTTTTTGCTTGATTTACAAAAAGTTGATAAATTGGCTTAGCACTTCTTCCATTTCCACCATCAGATAAATGATATGGCGGATTGCCTATAATTACATCGAATTTCATATTAAATATCTTCTCCACTTCATTTGTATGTATCCATTCATAAGCATATGTTTCTAATTCCTTTCCTCTATTATATATACTTTTAGGTGCTCCACAAAAAATACACTTATTATCTTTCCATTTATGATTAATATGTTTATAACGAATATTTCCTTCAACATTATCAAAATAAGAAATTGAATATTTACTATTAGCATACTTTGAACAATACAAACTTCTTCTTGAAATTAAACTAGTAAGTTCTGTGATAGCAATACCATATAATTGTTTATGAAAAATATGATCTATTCTATCTTGTAAATTAGGTATTTTTTCTTTTAATCCCTCAATTAATCGTTTAGCAATCTCTCTCAAAAATACCCCTGATTTACAAACAGGATCTAAAAAAGTTACTGTACTATCATGCCATATTTCTTCTGGTAACATATCTAATATCTGATTAGCTATTTTAGGTGATGTAAACACTTCATCATTCGATAAATTAGCTAAACATGTTAGAACATCTGGGTTATAGATATCTCTATAAGTTTTATTCATAATTTTGTACCTGCCTATAATCTATTAATGGATATTCTTTAACAGGTGTTGGAATAAGTGCTTGTGTTTTTTCATCATATTCTGCATTTGCAAAAAGACTAAATTCAACTTCTTCAACATTTATTAATTCATGAAAAACAAAATCTCTACGTTTCATCTGATTTGAATTTATTAAATTCCATTCTGAAAAAATTATCGGATTTCCAATCATTTTGTTTTCATTGTTAAAGCATCACCACATATAATATTTTTCGCTAAAATAAAACGCACTGCCTCTCTACAATCTTCACTTGCTTGATCTTTTACAATTTTTATATATTCTTTATTCCAGATTTCAAATAATCGTTTTCTACATTCTTTTACATTATCTTCTAAAATATCAATACCATATAGACTAGTTATTGCTAACACCGAATAACGTTCATAATCAAAAGAACTCTTTTTATATCTATTTTTAACTACTGTCAATTTACGCTCAAGAATTTCTACTAAAAAATTTCCTTCTCCACAAGCAGGTTCTAAAAATTTACTATCAATTCGTTCAGTTTCATCTTTTACTAAATCACACATTGCTTGTACTTCTCTTTGAGCTGTAAATACTTCTCCATGATTAACAACACGTTCTTTTGATTTTACTTGTTGTTCATTCATTTTATACACCTCTTAAAATACATGTACTATTTACATAAAATAACTTTATCAAAAAGTATTTATTCTTGCAAACTTAAATAATAACTTATCTATATCTATTCAATAAAAAGGCAGAACAAAAAACTAAATGTTTCATGTTCTGCCTTTTTTTATATCTTATAATTAATTTTCAATTGGTTTCATTGTTGGGAATAAGAGTACATCACGAATAGAAGAGCTGTCTGTTAAGAACATTACTAAACGGTCAATACCGATACCAAGACCACATGTTGGTGGAAGACCATATTCAAGAGCTGTGATATAATCATGGTCCATCATATGAGCTTCATCATCGCCACCTTCACGAGCTTTTTGTTGATCAATGAAACGTTGTTCCTGATCAATTGGGTCATTTAACTCGGAGAATGCATTTGCAAGTTCACGACCATAAATGAACATTTCAAAACGGTCAGTGAATGCAGGATTTTCTTTATTGCGTTTTGAAAGTGGAGAAACTTCTGTTGGATATTGTGTTACAATAGTTGGCTGAATTAAAGTAGATTCTACTTTTTCATCGAATACTTCATATAAGATTTCGCCAATAGAATGTTTACCTTCACAAGGAACAGCTAATTCTTGTGCAATTGCTTGTGCTTCTTCTAAAGTCTGAACTTTGCTGAAGTCTTTACCTGTAGTTTCTAAAACAATATCATTCATTGTAACACGACGGAAATTACTTAAGTCAATTTCTGTACCTTCATAAGTAATTTTAGTTGTGCCACAAGCATCCATTGCAGCCTGTTTAATGATACCTTCTGCTAAATCCATTAATTCATTGAAATCTGCATATGCTTGATATACTTCGATAGATGTGAATTCCGGATTATGTCTTACGTCAATACCTTCATTACGGAAGATACGACCAATTTCATAAACACGTTCAAAACCACCAACTACAAGACGTTTTAAATATAATTCTGTAGCGATACGAAGATACATATCAATATCAAGTGCATTATGATGAGTGATGAATGGTCGAGCATTTGCACCACCAGCGATTGGGCTTAATACTGGTGTTTCAACTTCTAAGAAGTTACGGCTATCTAAATAGTTACGGATAGATTTAATGATTTTTGTACGTGTGATGAAAGTCTGACGTACATCTGGATTTACGATTAAATCTAAATAACGTTGACGATAACGAGTTTCTACATCTTTTAAGCCATGGAATTTTTCTGGTAATGGACGAAGGGACTTCGCTAAAATAGAGAAATCAGATACTTTGATAGTGATTTCGCCACGATGTGTTTTGAATAAAGTACCTTCCACACCGATGATATCACCGATATCTAATAATTTAAATTCACCATATTTTTCTTCGCCAAGGTTATCAAGACGGAAATATGCTTGAATTTTTCCGCTAAGATCGGAAACAACAGTGAAGCTAGCTTTACCATGACCACGAACAGCCATCAAACGACCAGCTACGCGCACTACAGTTTCTTCTCCTAAAGTTTCAAATTGGTCTAAAAGTTCTTGAGCATGATGAGTTACATCATAACTACGACCAAATGGTTCAATACCTTTATCTATGAAAGCTTGCATCTTATCACGACGCACCTGCATAAGTTCATTGATGTCTTGTTGTTTTTCTTCTATATGCTGTTTTGCCAACGAAAGTCCTCCTCTTCTTATTTTTTAATTTCTACAATTTTATATTCTAAAGTACCAGCTGGCACTTTTACTTGAACTACTGTTCCTACAGTTTTTCCTAAGATAGCCATACCAACAGGAGATTCATTGGAGATTTTACCTTCTGTAGTATCTGCTTCTGTAGAACCTACGATTGTATATGTTTCATCTTCATCATATTCCATATCTTTGATTACTACAGTATTACCAAGATGTACTACATCTTTATTGCTATCATCAGCTTTGATGATTTCACTATTTCTAATCTGGCTTTCTAAAGTGAGAATTTCACCTTCAATGAAAGCCTGTTCGTTTTTAGCATCATCATATTCAGAGTTTTCGCTAAGGTCGCCTAGTGCGATAGCTGCTTTCAAACGGTCAGCAACTTCTAAACGACGGACACTTTTTAAATATTCAAGTTTTTCTTCTAGCTTCTTTAAGCCTTCTTCGGTCAAAACTACTCGCTTATCTGCCATTTTAATGCTTCCTTTCAGTCATACAATTCATTATACAAAATCATACAATAGTTAAAAATAATAGAAGAAGTGCCAAGCTAACGCCTGACACTACCTTTTTGCAATCAGCAAATATTATATAGGTTTTACGGTATTTTGTCAATTTTTGACAGTAGTTTTTGAGACATTTATACTATACATATCATAGAAAAATTTGTCTTTTACTTGTAAAAATTTATAATGAAAAGGAGTTTTATTATGCGACTTTATCTAATTATTCTCTGCCTTTGTTTTAGTATCCTTTCTATGGGTATGACCTTTGCTCCTACAAAAAATAATTTGCACTACAACAACTTAGCTTTAGGCGATAATTATGAAGATATGATTGCTCAATTTGGTACGCCTCGTTATGATGAACAAAACTATCTTTGGGGTCAAAAAATCACATATTATGTTTATAAAAATAATAACAAAATTGGCATAAATAATGATACTAAAAAAATAGTTGATATGATTATCGTTGATGATACTTATAATCATAACGACAAATTAAAAACTGGCATGACTTCCTATAAAATAGAACAAGTATTTGGTAAAGCAGACAGACAAATGTTTGAAGGCAATACTTGCTATATTTATAAAAATGAAGCTAAAGAAAAACTCATCATTCAAGTCGAACCTACAGATAAATATTTAGAAAGCTTCCGCATAACTAATTTACCAGTTGAATTACCTATAGATACGACTGAATATCTTCCTGATGATGCCACTGACGAAACTGAAAATCCTTTAATGCAGATAAACAAATCGATACTTCTGCTGTTAACACTCCTGCTAAAGATAAATTCCAAATAAATTATAATTATTCCTTCACAAAATAAGCTTTAGCTTGTTTTACATCTTTTTTCATTTGATTTAATAATGCATCAACTGAAGTAAATTTTATTTCCCTGCGAAGCATTTTTAGAAAATCAACACGTATGATTTGTCCATAGATAGTTTGTTGAAAATCAAAAATATTTACTTCCACGCGACGGCTGATATCTTCAAATGTTGGATTTGTACCTACGCTAGCTACAGCTTGATATTTTTTTCCTTCCACATAAGCCTCAACAACATAGACACCATTGGCACCATAGCACGCTCTGCTTTTATGGCTAAATTAGCAGTTGGAAAACCTAATAGACGACCACGTTTTTTTCCATGAATTACTTCTTCATCTATGCTAAATGGCTTACCTAACATTTTATTTGCACAATCTAAATCACCTTCAGCTAATGCTTTACGAATGACAGTGCTACTTACCATATTATTATGGCAATAAATAAAATGTTGCATATATGCTTTAAAACCATATTTTTCTCCAAGTTCTTTTAATAAATCCGGTGTTCCTAATCCTTTTACCCCAAAACTATAATTAGGACCTGTAACTAAAAATTTAGGAGATAAATAATCTTTCAACATTTTAACGAAAGCTTCTGGTTCCATCTGACAAAGTTCTAGATTAAATTCAATATTAAATAAAAAATCTACACCTAAAGCTTCAATATCTCTAATCTTGGCTAAAGTATCATTGATAATCAAAGGTTTACGCTTCGGAGCAATCACAGATAGCGGGTGATTACTAAAGGTAAATACAGCACTTAATCCTTGATTTTCTTTAGCCAGTTTGACAGCTTGCATTATGACATTTTGATGACCGATATGTACACCATCAAAAGTCCCTAAAGCAACAGCCAAATTTTTACCTTGCAAATTTAAATTTTTTATATCCAAAAGCGAGGAAAAAACTTGCATACAATTCTACCTCTTTACTACTTAAAATTTATATATAATTTAGAATAACATACTTCATCTAAAAAATAAATCTATACGCAAAGGAGCCTGGTTATGGGCAAAATAATTTTAATAACTGGTGGTGCTCGCTGTGGCAAAAGCAGTTTTGCCGAAGATTATGTAAAAACTCACGGTCAAAATATCGCCTATATCGCCACCTCACAAATCTATGATGATGAGATGGCTTATCGCGTGAAACTACATCAACAACGCCGTCCTAGTTCGTGGCAAACTTTTGAAGCACCATATCATGCTGAAAAAGCTATCCATGAAGCATTTTGTCATCATGATATAATTCTATTTGATTGTTTGACACTTTATTTAAGCAATTATCTTTGCAGTGAACAAACGCAAGCATACTCCATGGAACAATTATCTGTTGAAGCTAAAGATATGATGTCAGCTCTAATTGAAGCAGTTCAAGCGCAAAATACAGATAAAACATGTGTATTTGTAACTAATGAAGTCGGTTCTGGCATAGTTCCCGAAAATGCTCTTGCTAGAAAATATCGCGATTTAGCAGGACTTTGCAATCAACAAATTGCTAAAGCTTCCGCTGAAGTCTATCTCGTTGTTTCTGGTATTCCTGTAAAAATAAAATAAATTTTATTATTTATATTTTATGTTTTTTCATCTATATATAAATTATTCTCGTCAGTTCGTTTCTTTTGAATGAATAAAAATTTTTCATAAAGAAAGAACATATTTATTTTTAAGGAGGTATTTTTTAGTGAATAATTTTTATTGGGTCTACAATTTTTAACACGCATCACTATCAAGAAAAATCTTGATTGGTCTGAAAAAGCTTGTGGTGGCAGTGTTAAATTTTTCCCTTTAATTGGTGCAATTTTAGGTATAATATATGTTCTAGTGGGTTATGTGATATATTATTTATTGCCTAGTTTTAATATTTATCTATCAGCACATCTCATAGGTTTTATCCTTCTATTTTGCAATATCTTTTTGACAGGAGCGCTTCACTGCGATGGCTTCACTGATACTATGGACGGTATTTTATCAGGAAGAAAACGCGAACGTATCTTAGAAATCATGAAGGATAGTCGCGTAGGTGCTCATGGTGCTACTTGTTTAATTCTAGTTTTGATTGGCAAATATAGTATGTTTACTGATTTAATGGTAAATCAAAATATTTACATTACTCATGCTCAATTTTTCAACAGCTTATTTGCTTTATTCTTAATGCCGATTATCGCTCGTTGTTGCATGAGTATCGCTGTAATCTTATTTCCTTATGCTCGCAAAGAAGGTCTTGGCAAAGCTTTTCATGAATATTCTTCTAAAAAAAGTATGGCTTTTGCTCTTCTTTTCACTTTTATCATTTCATTACTTCTAGGCACTATTGGCGTTATTGCTCTTATCTTTACTATAATCGTTATGTATTTCTTCAATCGCTATGTTGCAAATCTAATCGGAGGTTTAACAGGCGATGTATATGGTGCTACTGCAGAAATAGGTGAATTAGTAGTTCTATTTGTTTTTGTCTTAGCACAATCTTTTATATGATTTAATTTTCAAGTTAAAAATTAAGGAGGATTTTCTTTGACTAAGCTTATTTTAATTCGTCATGGTAGAACACTTTGGAATAGTTCTGGAAAATTTCAGGGACAATCTGATATTGAATTATCTCAGGAAGGAATTTCACAAGCTGAAAAACTAGCTGAAAATTTTCCTGTTACTCATATAGATAGAGTATATAGCAGTAATCTAAAACGAGCTTATATCACTGGAGAAATAATCGCTAAAAAATTTAATGTGCCAATCATCAAAGATAAACGTCTTTGTGAAGTTTCTTTCGGCTCTTGGGAAGGTTTAACTTATGATGAAATTCATGAAAAATGGCCTAATGAAATCGAAACTATGTTTTCTACTCCAGATGTTTTGACTATGCCTGAAGGAGAATCTTTTGCTCAAGTGCAAACGTGGCGTTGAAGCTCTATTAGATATTGTAAACAAACACCCTGATGAAACTATTGCCATCACAGCTCATGGTGGAATTTTACGCACTTTACTTGCTTATGCTTTGCATATGCCACTTCGCTATATTTGGACTTTAAGACAAGATAACACAGCTGTAAATATCGTTACTTTTTATGGCGATAAAATCAATGTTGAGTTATTAAATAGCACAGCACATCTTAGCCTTACACAATTGCCAAAATTAGGTCGTTTTTCTTAATTAACGAGGTTTATTATGACAAAAAAATATCTTATTTTACCTCAAAATGGTGGCGATAAATTTCGTCAGCTTCTTGCTTCTATGCCCGGAACAGCTCAAGAACAAAAAATCATGCAAGAAGCTACTATTAAACATGTAGAAATTGATGTAAATAACAATTCATGGGAAATCCTCATGCAAACTTACAATGGTATACCTGATGAATTATTAGCTAAAGCTTCATCATATATATCGCAAAAATGCAATATTCCCACTGTAATTTTTTATCAAGATATTGTGGACTTGCCACAAGAAGTAGCCCGCCATTGGTCTATCATTGTTCAAAATGCAGCTAACGGTAACCCTACTTTATTTTCCATTTTAAACCAAGCTAGTCATAGCGTTGATGGCAATAAAATCATGATAGATTTCAAAGGCGACCATATTGAAGATATTTTACGCTCTCATAATATTGAAGAAACTATATCTCAAGCTGTTCAAGCTATGGTACATTGCCCTTGTCATGTTATCTGCCGCATTGATAGTCAACAACAACCTGCAATAAATAATACTTTAGCTGATTTTGACCCTGAATCTTATCTTCGTCAACTTCAACAACAAGCTAAAACACAAAACCATACAGTCAGCAAAAATAATACACCGCCACCACCTGCTAATAATGCAGATAATCCTGCACCAAAATTCCGTCGCAAAAGTGAACGCAAATTAATGATTGATAACATTCCTGAAGAACATATTGAAATCACTAGCATTGATGGCGAAATGAAAAATATCGTTTTACGCGGTCGCATTTTCAATATCAATAATCGTGAATTCAATACAGGAACTAATCTTCTAACTTTTGACCTAGCAGATGAATCTGATGGTATTTCTTGTAAAGTATTCTTAAAAAATAAAGATGACTTTGAAGAAGTAATGTCTGCTCTAAAAAAAGCTGATATTGTCAAAATAAAAGGTGCTATCCGTTTTGACTCTTATCTCAATGATTATGTAATGATGCCTCTTAATATCTGTTTGTCTGAATTACCAAAAAGAGAAGATAGAGCTATCGAAAAAACGCGTAGAACTACACGCACATACACATATGAGCAATATGGACGCTGTTGTATCTGCAAAAGAATTAATATCCACTGCCGCTCGTTGGGGCTGGCCTGCTATCGCTATCACTGACCATGGTGTAGTTCAAGCTTCCCAGAAGCGATGAAAGCTGCCAAAGATAATAAAATAAAAGTAATCTATGGTATTGAAGGATATCTGACAGGCGATGATTATCAACAGCGCAGAGCTAATCACATCATCATGTTAGCCAAAAATTCTATCGGTCTTAGAAATATTTATCGAATGGTCTCCTTATCTCATTTGAAATATCTCTATAAATCAAGACCTAGATTACCGAAAAAAATCATCTCTGAATTGCGTGAAGGTGTAATCATCGGTTCGGCTTGTGAAGCAGGTGAATTAATCAGAGCTATTGTAAATAATGAAAGCGATGAAAAATTATTAGAAATAGCTAGTTTTTATGATTATCTTGAAATTCAACCAATCGGCAATAATGCCTTTTTAATCCGCAACGAAAATTTCCCTGATGTACAAACTGATGAAGATTTAATAAAAATCAATCTAAAAGTTGCTGAGCTTGCCAAAAAATTAAATAAAATGCTTATAGCGACTTGTGATGTTCATTTCTTAAATGCCAAAGATAGTATTTATCGTGCTATTTTAATGAAAGGCAAAGGTTTTGAAGATGCGGAAAAACAACCGCCATTATATCTTCGCACAACTGATGAAATGCTCAAAGAATTTAGCTATTTAGGCGAAGAATTAGCCTATGAAGCAGTCGTTACCAACCCACGCAAAATAGCAGATATGGTAGAAGTCTTCAAGCCTATTCCTGATGAATTATATTCACCGATGATACCAGGAGCTGACCAAGAAATTCACGATATGTCATATGCCAAAGCTCGTGAATTATACGGTGAAAATCTGCCTAAAGTAGTACAAGACCGCTTAGAATTAGAATTAAATTCCATCATTGGTCATGGTTTTGCCGTACTTTATTTAATCGCTCATAAACTCGTAAAAAAATCACTTGATGATGGCTATCTTGTTGGCTCTAGGGGTTCAGTTGGTTCTTCTTTTGTCGCTACTATGACGAATATAACAGAAGTAAATCCGCTACCACCACATTGGCGCTGTCCTCATTGTCGCCACAGTGAATTTATTGAAGATGGTACTTATGGTTGTGGTTTTGATATGCCAGATAAAGATTGCCTCATTGCGGAACTAAAATGATTAAAGATGGTCATGATATTCCATTTGCTGTATTCATGGGATTTGACGGCGATAAAGTTCCTGATATTGACTTGAATTTCTCCGGTGATTATCAACCAGTAGCTCATAAATACACCGAAGAATTATTCGGCAAGGATAATGTTTTCCGTGCAGGAACTATCGCCACTGTAGCTGATAAAACTGCTTATGGTTATGTAAAAAAATTCTTTGACGAAAAAGGCATTAAAAAGCGTGATGCTTATATCAACAGTCTTGTAAATGGTTGCACTGGTGTAAAACGCACTACAGGGCAACACCCTGGCGGTATCATGGTTATTCCTCGTAATATGGACGTACATCATTTCACACCAATTCAAAGACCTGCTGACGATACTACGACAAATACGATAACTACACATTTTGATTACCACTCTATCAGTAGCCGTCTAGTAAAATTAGATATACTTGGGCACGATGATCCTACAGTAATAAAAATGCTCGAAAATATAACTCATCGCGACCCTAGAACTATTCCTTTTGATGACCCAGCTACTATGAGTATCTTCTCCTCTACAGAAGCCCTCGGTGTAACACCAGAAGAACTTGGTGCTACTTCTGGCACATTTGGTATTCCTGAATTTAGAACACCATTTACACGTCAAATGCTTGATGACACTAAACCTAAAAAATTCAGTGATTTAGTGCGTATCAGTGGATTTTCTCATGGTACTAATGTGTGGCTTGAAAATGCTCAAGATTTAATCACTTCAGGAACTTGTACTGTTTCCGATGCGATTTCTTGTCGTGATGACATCATGATGCATTTAATTCACAGTGGTATTGACCCACTATTTTCCTTTAAAACTATGGAAAAAGTACGTAAAGGTAAAGGGCTTAGTGAAGATGATATTAAAGTCATGAAAGATGGCGGTATACCTCAATGGTATATTGACTCTTGTCTAAAAATAAAATATCTCTTCCCACGTGCCCATGCCACAGCTTATGTTATGATGGCATATCGCATAGCCTTTTGCAAAGTTCACTATCCTCTTGCCTTTTATGCTGCTTATTTCTCCATTCGTGCTGCTGAATTTGATGCAGATATTATTTCTAAAGGTAAATTAGCTGTTCGCGATAAACTCGACGAAATCATTGAACTTGAAAAACAGAAAAAATTATCTGTAAAAGATAAAGGCTTCCAAGTCGTTTTAGAACTTGCTTGGGAAATGTATCTTCGTGGTTTTTCTGTAGAAAAAGTAGACCTTTATAAATCAAATGCTGATAAATTCATCTTACATGAAAAATCTCTATTACCGCCATTTACTGCCCTTACTGGTATCAGTACTATGGCTGCAAATAATATCGTTCAAGCTCGCCTTGAAGGCGAATTTACATCTATTGATGACCTCAAAAAACGTGCTAGTTTATCTACACCAATTGTTGAACGCTTGCGTGAACATGGTTGCTTAGATGGTCTACAAGAAAGTGACCAAATTTCCTTATTCAGTTAAAATCAAAAATTAAATAAAAACTCATCAGAAAGGATTTATCATGAAACGAACACTTTCACTTTCCCAAAATATTTTAGTTGGGTCTATGCTATTTGGTATGTTCTTTGGTGCAGGAAATTTAATATTTCCTGTACATCTAGGACAAGAAGCCGGCAGTAATATTTTTCTAGCTAATATCGGCTTTATGCTCACTGCTATCGGTCTTCCATTTTTAGGTATTGTCGCTATGGGTATTTCTCGTAGTGAAGGTCTTTTTGATTTAGCTAGTCGCATTAATAAACCTTATGCTCATTTTGTTACTGTACTTTTATATCTCACAATTGGACCTGCTTTTGCAATTCCACGTACAGCAGCAGTTTCTTATGAAATAGGTTTATCTAGCCATGTTGATGCTTCCATGCAAACAATTTATTTAGCAATTTTTTCACTTATTTTCTTTGTTTTAGCATTAGCATTTGCTTTAAAACCAGGTAAAATTCTCACATGGATTGGTAAGATTTTAAATCCACTCTTTTTAGTATTTATTGCAATTTTAATGGTAACTGCTTTAATCAATCCAATGGGTTCACCTGATGCTATGCCTGTACAGGAAGCATATCAACAAGAAGCATTCTTCAAAGGTTTCACTGAAGGCTACAACACTATGGACGCTTTAGCTTCTCTTGCTTTTGGTATCATCGTTATTCATACATTGCACAATCTAGGATTAAAAAATCCAAAAGATGTAGCTTACGGTACATTAAAAGCAGGTATTGTTGTTTTAATTCTCATGGGCATTATCTACAGTTTCTTAGCTTATATTGGCGCTTGCAGTCTAGGACAATTTGCTTTATCTGCTAATGGTGGTATTGCTCTTGCTCAAATCTCTACTTATTATTTTGGTTCATTTGGCCATATTCTGTTAGCTCTTACTGTTACTATAGCTTGCTTAAAAACTTCCATCGGTCTTATCACTGCTTGTTCCACTACATTTAGTGAATTATATCCTAACTCTTTTAGCTACAGAACATATGCTTTATCTTCACTATTGTTTCTTTCTTAATCGCTAACGTTGGTTTAACTAGTATCATTTTCTTAGCTATTCCAATTCTCATGTTATTATATCCACTAGCTATAACACTTATCATCTTAGCATTTATCAGTGCAATTTTTGGCTATCATCGTTATGTATATTCTGTAACCACACTTTTCACTTTATTTGCAGCTATCGGTGATATGTTAAATGCCCTACCTTTTGGACTAAATAATACAGCTACTATTAGCGCTATTATTGAAGTATATAAAAATACTTTACCATTTTTTGATATGGGTATGGGCTGGATTGTTCCTTCCATCATCGGTCTTATCATTGGCGTTATTATTTCTCTTATCAAAAAAGATTAAAAAAATGCGGTAACACTTATTTGTGTTACCGCTTTTCTTATTTTTTAGGATAAACGCCTATTGTCAATTCATTTAATTTTGGATATTTCGTATTACCAAGCTTTCTAAATATTACAGCTACAATTAAAGTAAACAATACTACTAATACATAAAAAATCATAGAATTAACAGCTGTCATAACTATATTAAATTTTGCCATAAATAAAGCTAAATAAGTGATTGCCACAGGATGAGCCAAATATACAAAATATGAATGTCTACCTAATAGAGAAAATAAACTAGTTCCTATTTTAGCTAAAAATCCATATTGAAATTCTGCAAATAAATATAAGCTAGCACCTAAAGTATAAACAAGACCAGCTGGAGATAATTGATGAGCTGTATTTATCGCTCCTTCTGGAGAATAACCATTGTAATAAATACAATAATAATAATATGCTAATAACCCAATCAAGCTTATAAAACCAAAAACTCTTAATTTATTCAAATTATCTCTCATGAAGATTTTAAATTCATCATAATGTACAGATACATATCCACCTAATAAAAAGATAAATACATAATGTATTACCCAATAATTTAAACGATACATAAAAATAGCTTTAACTATTTCATTTTGAATGCCATATGGGTTCATCAAAAAGCTTGAATAATAATCTACTGCCATTTGAAAAACGAATAAAACTACTAACAATACAATATTTAATCTTTTTACAATAAAAATCCACAGTGGCATTAAAGCATAAAACCAAACCAATAATATCATGAAATACAATTGATAACATGCTAAACCAAAAAATAAAATGCCAATCAAATTCAATGGATGAAGTAAATACAACGTTTGATTTGTTATTGTATAATGCAAAATATAAAAAATAGACCATACAAGATAAGGGATTAACACTGTTTTAAATCTTCGTTTCATGAAATTTTTATAATTAAACTTTTCCTGTAAATCTAAATTATAAAATAAGCCAAAAGCGGAGATAAAGAAAAAAATAGGTACTGAAAATCTCGTTACAATTTCATACAAAGCCAATAATTGTAAATTAGGAGTGGGATTATTCATCAAGTATTGTGAACCCACATGTATACCAACTACGCCTAGCATGGATATTCCACGCATATATTCAATAGCTGGCACTCTCTCTTTTTTTATACTCACATGAATACCTCTTTTATTATTTATTTTTATTCATCATAGCAAATCCATCTTCAAAATACAATAACTACTACATAATACACTAATAAAGCAGGATATTTAACCATACGTATTGAATAGTATAGATAAAGTCCCTAAAATGTAAATACGAAAAATTTTTAAATAAAATAAAA
>ENA-OQEB01000346-OQEB01000346.1-human-gut-metagenome-genome-assembly--contig:-NODE-346-length-19648-cov-5.496593_pt1 | contig 19648 bp, 21 predicted proteins | sample MGYA00242787_ERZ504619 | MGnify/ENA primary metagenome ERZ504619 (study PRJEB26092, sample SAMD00036317) | human gut metagenome | host: Homo sapiens | study: EMG produced TPA metagenomics assembly of... | reverse complement strand
CGATACGAGGATTTCAGTCCTCTGCTCTACCAACTGAGCTATCTGGGCATTTTGATTTCCTGTTGGAAACCTTTGTTAATATAACAATGGATTCGCGAAAATTGCAAACTGTTTTATCGAAAATCGCGAAAAAATTGTGCTTTTGGAGGAATGGCGGTGTATTTTCGTTCGAGAATGTGGTAGTATAAAGGGTATGCAAAGAGATGTACTCTCGGAATCTTTCTGCAAAAATCATCTCTCAAAATCAAGCACAGAAAGGCTCCGAGAGTACAGAGAGGAACAAAGGAGAAATGGTAAAAATAGTATGAAAATGATTCTGACTGCGGTCAACGCAAAATATATTCATTCTAATCTCGCAGTTTACACGCTGCAGGCGAGCGCGGAGAAAGCCGGTGTGTTCCCGGAGATCCGTGAGTTTACGATCAACCAGTCAAAAGATTCCATGCTGCGGAGTCTGTTTCTGGCGCATGCGGATGTCGTCTGTGTGTCGTGTTATATCTGGAACATATCTATTGTGGAAGATTGATTACAGAATATCACAAAATCAGCCCGGAAACGAAGATCTGGCTTGGCGGGCCGGAGGTGTCGTACCACGCGGAGGAGATGCTGGAGCAGTATCCGTTCCTTGACGGAATCATGAAGGGTGAGGGCGAAATTACCTTCCGTGAACTGGCAGTGTATTACCAGAATCAGGAGAACGGCACGGAGGGGAAAACGCTTGAAGAGATCCACGGCATTACATACCGTGATGCAGAAGGAGCCATCAAAAGCAACCCGTGGCGTCCGGTCATGGATCTGTCCGAGGTGGATTTTCCGTATGCGAATCTGAAAAAATTCGAGAACCGCATCATTTATTATGAGTCAAGCCGCGGTTGCCCGTTTTCATGCAGTTACTGTCTTTCTTCTATTGATAAGCGGCTTCGGTTCCGAAATCTGGATCTGGTCAAAAAGGAACTCGCCTTTTTCCTGGAACAGAAAGTACCGCAGGTCAAATTTGTGGACCGTACGTTCAACTGCAAGAAAGACCATGCAATGGCGATCTGGAAATTCATTGCGGAGCATGACAACGGCGTGACGAATTTCCACTTTGAGATTGCCGCTGATCTGATTACTGAGGAGGAACTGGAACTCTTAAATACCCTGCGCCCGGGCTGGTACAGCTTGAGATCGGCGTTCAGTCTACGAATCCGCAGACGATCGAGGCGATCCACCGGAAGATGGATTTTGGAAGAGTCACAGAGATTGTAAACCGGATTGCGAAGGGAAGAAACATCCATCAGCATCTCGACCTGATCGCGGGCCTGCCGTATGAGGATTATGACAGTTTCCGCCGTTCGTTTGCGGATGTCTATGCACTGCGTCCGCAGCAGTTACAGCTGGGATTTTTGAAAGTGCTGCGCGGTTCTTTCATGTATGAGCATACCGAGGAATATGACTGTCATTATCAGGAGCGCGAACCATATGAGGTACTGTACACGAAATGGCTGCCGTATGACGATGTGCTGAAGCTCAAAGACGTGGAGGAGATGGTGGAAGTCTACTACAACAGCGGCCAGTTCGTCCACACACTGCCGATGATCGAGCGTCTGTATGAGAACCCGTTCGATTTCTTCCAGGAGCTCGGCGATTTCTACCGGGCAAAGGGCTACAGTGAGGCGGCACATAACCGGATCCAGCGGTATGAAATTCTGCTCGAGTTTTTACGGGACGAAAAACAGCAGGACGAAGCATTCTTCCGTCAGATGATGGTGCTCGATCTGTATGCGCGTGAAAATATGAAGACACGGCCGCGCTTTGCAAAAGATCCGTCCGAATGGAAAAACGAGTCGCGTGACTTTTATCAGAAAGAAGCCGAAACGAGAACGCTTCTGCCATCGTATACGACATACGATTGGAAGCAGCTGCAGCGCATGACGCATGTGGAAGTTTTTGATTACGATGTGCTCGGAAACGGGGAAAAGGCGCGTATGGTACTCCTGTTTGATTATCAGAAGCGCGATCCGCTGACGGGAAATGCGGAGATGATCGACTGCAGTGAGCTTTTTTACGCTTGACATTTCAAAAGAACATGAGATACTAGAAAAGGTAATAAAAGATGAAAATACAAGATTTTGTAGTGCTCGATCTTGAGACAACGGGTCTTTCTGTAAAGGAAGACCAGATTCTGGAGATCGGTGCAGTAAAAGTGCAGGGCGGAGAGGTCACGGCATCGTATGAGACTTTCGTCAATCCGGCAGAAAAGTGCCGGAGCGGATCACGGAACTCACCGGAATCCGGGATGAGATGATTGCGAATGCGCCCGATGTGGAGACTGCTGTCCGCGGCTTTCTGGATTTCTGCGGCGGCCTGCCGCTTCTGGGGCACAATATTCTGTTCGATTACAGCTTCATCAAGCAGGCAGCGATAAATGCCCGTCTGGACTTTGAAAAAGAAGCGTGGGATACGTTGAAAATTGCACGGAAAGCCCTCCCGGATCTGGAGAGCAGAAGCCTTGAAGCACTCTGCGGCTACTATCAGATCCCGCGGGAACACGCACACCGTGCAATGGACGATGTGCTGGAAACGCTGGCACTGTTCCGAAAACTGGAAGAAGGATTTTCGGAAGATCACCCGGAATGGTTTGCCGCAGCGCCTCTGAAGGCCAAAATGAAACGTGAGGTTCCGGCGACGGAGGCACAGAAAAAATATCTGGCGGATCTGATCCGGTACCATGAGCTGGATCTTGAACCGGAGTGGGGAGCACTCACAAAAAGCCGTGCATCCCGCATGATCGATCAGATTATTCTGGCACATGGAAGAATGGAAAAACGACAGAGAACTGAGAAAAAATAGAAGAGAAAAAGAAAGGATGGAACGATGAGTAATAAAGTCAATCAAAAAGCCCCGACAGAGGCACAGAAAAAGAAGAAAGATCCGCTGGCAAAGAAGAGAAATGCAGCAAAGATACTGGCATTGATTCTTGCAGTGGTTATGGTGCTTGGTATGGTTCTTCCAGCACTTTTATGGCTGGTGTAAAGAGATTCTGTAAAAGACAGATTGAAATGGGAAACGGATCAAGAAGAGGCACAGTATGAAAAACAGCAGAAAAATGAGAGGCATGCTGGTGATGCTTATCGCATTCGCATTCTGCTTTCTGGCAGAACCAGTCAAAGCGGATGACCGGACAGCGCTGGACGGAATCTATGTAGAAGACATTTCCGTCGGCGGTATGACCGAAGAGCAGATCACACAGGCAGTAAACGACAAAATTGAACAGTTAAAACCCTCGGTTATCAACCTGTCTGCCGGAGAGCAGAATGCACAGGTGACAGCAGGGGATCTCGGACTTTCCTGTGCCAACCCGGAGGTGGCAAGAGAAGCCGTCACAATCGGGCAGGAAGGCAATGTACTGAAGCGGTTCCTGACACAGAACCGGCTCAAAAATGGAGAGACGGTGACGTTTTCCCTGAAATATACAGTCGATGGCGAGGCAGCGCGCCAGGCGGTAGAAAACAACACAGCCGTGCTGAACCGCGAGGCAACAGATGCAACGCTGACCCGAGAAAACGGCGAATTTATCGTCAATCCGGGCCAGACCGGATGCAGCGTCAACGTGGATGAGTCCACGGCGAAGGTTGTCAATTACCTGACGACAAGCTGGCGGGGCGGCATCGGCGGCGTAGAACTGGTAACAGAAGAAACACCGGCAGGCGGTAATCCGGAGCAGCTTGCACTTGTCAAAGATCTGCTCGGCGAGGGTACGACGGAGTATGGCAACGGTACGAGCGGCAGAAAACAGAATGTCGCAGTCGGCGCAGAGAAGATTAACGGAACGCTGGTACAGCCGGGCGAGGAATTTTCCGTAGAGGCGGTCGTTGTGCCGTTTGATGCGGAAAATGGTTATGCACTGGCAGCATCGTATGAGATGGGCAAGGTCGTCGATTCGTACGGCGGCGGTATCTGCCAGGTTTCCACAACGCTCTATGTTGCTGTCTTAAAAGCAGAGCTTGAGGTGACGGAGCGGTACAGCCATTCCATGATTGTCCACTATGTGGATCCGTCGATGGATGCGGCGATTGCAGAGGGATTGAAAGACCTGAAATTCATCAACAATACGGATGCGCCGATTTATATTGAGGCGAGCGCGGACGGAAGCACCCTGCATTTTGCTATCTACGGCCATGAGACGAGAGATCCGAACCGCACGGTCCGCTATGAGAGTGAGACGACAAACACGGAGGATCCGACGCCGAGCCTGACGGAAGATGCGAATGCATCGTTTGGAACAATTGAACAGACATCGTACGGCTATCAGGGTTCGACGGCGCGGCTGTGGAAGATTGTGAATGACAATGGAAATGAGACGAAGGAGCAGGTGAATTCCAGCACTTACCGCATGACATCGGATGTCTATACCGTGGGAACAAAGACGGACAATGCAGCGGCGCGTGCGGAAATGCAGGCGGCGATTGCGGCAAATGATCTTGCAAAAGCAAAGGAAGTTGCAGCGAAATACAGCCAGAGCAGTTCGTCATCGAGTTCTTCGGAGAAGAAGGAAGACAGCAGCGATACAGAGAAAACGGAGGACGATGAGGACTAGGCGTTTTCTGGTTACTGTTCACTTAGCAGTGAAACACTTGCTGTTTCGTTGCGTAAGAACATGACGTCTGCTTTTTCGTTTGAAACAGGAAGTTCGAGGAGGACGAGGGATGCGAAAGGGTAAATTACAGCAGAGCGTGCTGGTGCGCTCGGTGTTTAAGATGCTGGGGCAGAAAAGAGAGGACGCAGCAGGGCCGGCGGTCGGACGTGGGGTATCGGCATTTGCAGGAGAAAAGGAGACGCTGGTGTTTTCGTGTGCGCCGGTGCTGGTGAAGGATCCGGAGGACGCGGTGCTCGCGGTCTGCCGGGTGTGCAACAGTGTGGCCGCGGCGGGGGCATCGGCAAAAGGAGTGCTGGTGTCGCTGATGCTGCCGGAGGCGATGGAAGAAAAGGATTTAAAGGAGCTGATGCGGGCGGTTGACGGTGCGTGTGTGCGGTATGGAACTGCGGTGATCGGCGGGCATACGGAGGTGACGGACGGGGTTTTGTATCCGGTGCTTACCGTGACGGCGGCAGGCGGGACAACGCGTGCGGGGCTGTTTGATCCGTCGTGTGTGACAGCGGATTTGGATCTTGTCGTGACGAAGGGGATTGCGCTTGGCGCGGTGTCTTATCTGGCAAAGACAAGAAGGGATGAGCTTCTGACGAGATTTTCTCCGGGATTTATCCATGGGGCGGCGGATTTTTCGGAGGATTACTCTGTCTGCCGTGAGGCGGAGATTGCGATCGAGCACGGTGCGGCTGCGATGCAGGATCTCTCGGAGGGCGGAATTTTCGGGGCGCTCTGGGAGATGGCGGACGGCGCGGGTATCGGGCTTGATGTGGCGCTGAAGAGGATTCCGATCCAGCAGGAGACGGTGGAGATCTGTGAATTTTTCGGGGTGAATCCGTATCAGATGCTTTCGACGGGGGCGCTGCTGATTGCGGCGGCGGACGGCGAGGGGCTGGTGCAGAAAATGGCACTCGAAGGGATTCCATCGGCGGTGATTGGGCGGACGACATCCGGGAAGGAGAGGATTCTCCGGAACGGGGAAGAGGTCAGGTATCTGGATAAGCCGCAGATGGATGAGATGTACCGGGTTGGCAGATAAGGCTTAAATATACGACAGGAGTGATTGGTAAAATGGCACATTTGAATATTGTTCTTCATGAGCCGGAGATTCCAGCAAATACAGGTAATATCGGACGGACGTGTGTGGCGACGGGGACGAGGCTGCATCTGATTAAGCCGCTGGGGTTTGATATTTCGGACAAGGCGGTCAGGCGCGCGGGGCTGGATTACTGGTCAAAGCTGGATGTGACAGTGTATGAGAGTTACGAGGATTTTCTGGAGAAAAATCCGGGGGCGAAGATTTACTATGCGACGACGAAGGGGCCGCAGACGTATGTGGATGTGCAGTATGAAGAGGACTGCTTTATCATGTTCGGAAAGGAAAGCGCGGGGATTCCGGAGGATATTCTGTACGATAATCAGGAGACGGCGGTGCGGATTCCGATGATTAATGATATTCGGTCGCTGAACCTTTCAAATTCCGTGGCGATCGTACTGTACGAGGCACTGCGGCAGAATAACTTTGACCATATGCAGCTCGCGGGGCATTTGCGGACGCATGAGTGGAGGTAGACGGACGGGACTCTGGTGATCGTAGACGGAGCTGCATTCTTTTTATAAGGAAGAAGTTAAGATCATTTCCAATTCGGCAAAGACCTGCTCTGCGTAAAGCTGTTTGATTTCGTGGCGGGTCATGCCGGAGACGTTGGTCTGGAAGGTGAAGGTGTGGGCTTGGGCTTTGTATAAAATACAGAAGTAGACGACGCCCTGTACGCTGTCAGCGTTGTTGGGGTCGAGATTTCCGGTTGTGCCGGTGATTCCGATGGCGATGGCGGTGTGCAGGTTTTCTTGTACTGTGCGGGCCATGGCTTCGGCGCATTCGGGGGAGTAGACGCCGTGGATTTCGATGACGGAAGGGTCGACGCCGACGAGGACTTTGGTTTCGTTCAGATACGTGACGTAGCCGCCGGGGAAAATGGCGGAGGCGCCTTCGGTGTCGGTGATCAGGGAGCGATCAGGCCGGAAGTGCAGCTTTCCATGGTGGAAATGGTGGTGTGGGATGTAATGAGCTGTTTGATGATGGAATCAATGGTGTTTGGGTTCATAGTGAAAATTACCTCCAGAGTTAGTTTGATATGTCTGGCAAAAAAGCCCCTCGGCGGAGGGGCTTATTTTGGTGCTTCGCCTTTGGCGAGTGTAAAGATAAATTCGGTACCAACGCCTCTGTACTGATGACATTGATATTCTGGTTATGCGCAGTGATGATCTCTTTGACGATTGAAAGCCCAAGTCCCGTTCCTTTGCGGTCCTTGCCGCGGGAGGCGTCGAGCTTGTAGAAGCGCTCCCAGATTTTCGTGATGCTTGCCTTTGGAATGCCGCAGCCGGTGTCCTTGACGGAGACGAAGACTTTACCGTGCTTCTCCGTTGTCTCAACTGTGATGGTGGAATCGTTGTTGCTGAATTTGATTGCATTATCAATGAGATTGTACAGCACCTGCTGGATTTTTCCCATATCGGCGCAGACGTATAAGGTGCGCGATGCGAGGATCAGTGAAATGGAAATCCGTTTTTTTGTGCAGGTTCCCTCAAACGAAGCGGCGGTATCCTTGATGACGGCGTTGATGTCAAACGAGGTCAGATCGAGCATATTCCCTTTATCGTCGATGTCGTTCAGCGTCAGCAGGCTCTGCGTCAGCTTGTGCAGCCGTTCTGTCTCAAACAGAACGATTTTCAGATATTTTTCCTGCATTTCCGGCGGAATCGTTCCGTCGAGGATTGCCTCCACATAGCCTTTGATCGAGGTCAGCGGTGAGCGGAAGTCGTGAGAGACGTTCGCCACAAATTTCCGCTGGTATTCGCCGGTCTTGTTCAGCTCGCCGGACATGTAGTTCAGCGTGGAAGCGAGATACCCCATCTCATCGTGAGATTTAACATCAATTTTGTGGGTCAGGTTGCCGGAGGCATACTCCTTTGCACCGTTGATGATCTTTTTCAGCGGCCGGTACACGACGAGGGAGAAAAAGATCAGAATCACAAACGAGAGTCCGAACACGAGCAGGAACAGAAAATCAATCCGTGCCAGCAGACTTTCCCTCTGCTGATAGACGTCCTGCAGCGGAAGGTGGATGGCGACATAGCCATTGATCCGGAAATCGGAGGTGACGGGAACCATGACGCTCAGCATTTTGTCTTCGAAATAGCCGAAAAACGTTCCCGTGCTGTAATACTCGCTGCCGAGCGCAACTGGATCAAAACCGTCGATGATCTCCGGGTTTTCCTCATCGAGTGCAGCTGCCGTGTTCAGCAGAATTTCCCCGTCTGCGCTGATGAGCAGATCTGGGAATTGTGATAGGAAGCCAGTGCACTGAGCGAATTGTAAAGATCCGTCAGGGAACGCTCACTGTGGTAATAAAGGTCGCCCTGTTTGGAAGCGATCTGCGTGGCCTCCCGGTACAGACTGGTGCTCGCGCTGGAGACCAGACTGTCCTCCACCATGCGGGAGCCGACCGTTGAGATCAGCGTAAAGCCGGCAATGGCGAGAATGACATAAATGAGAATTAATTTCCGGTAAAGCGTGCGTCGCATTATTTTTTAACCTCAAACTTGTAACCGATGCCCCAGACCGTCGTGATGGCCCAGGAGGAATGGTCCTTGATTTTTTCGCGGAGACGTTTGATATGAACGTCTACCGTGCGGGTATCGCCGATGTACTCATAGCCCCAGATATGGTCGAGGAGCTGTTCTCGCGTAAAGACCTGGTTTGGTGAGGAAGCAAGGAAGTAGAGAAGCTCCAGTTCCTTCGGCGGCATATCGACGGTGCGGCCCTGGTAAATGACGGAATAGTTCGTCTGGTTGATGATAAGATCCGGGTACTCGACACATTTTCCTGCGGTCGCGGACACCGGGATCGTGCGTGATGGCTGAAATCTCCGCAGCACTGCTTTCACACGGGCAACGAGCTCCTTGGAATCAAATGGTTTGATGATGTAGTCATCCGCGCCGAGTTCCAGGCCGAGGACTTTGTCGAACACCTCGCCCTTTGCCGAGAGCATGATGATCGGAACATCGGAATCGTGCCGGATTTCGCGGCAGACCTGGTAGCCGTCCATGCCGGGCAGCATCAGGTCGAGCAGAATCAGGTTCGGCTGGAAGGAGTGAAACTCCCGGACAGCCTCTTCTCCATCGTTTACAATTTTTGTGTCATAGCATTCCTTGGTCAGATAGAGAGAAATCAGTTCTGCGATATTGTTATCGTCATCGACGATCAGAATTTTCTGTTTGGAAGCCATAAAAGATTCTCCTTCACTGGGGACAGGACGGAACCGCATACAGTATGCGTTCGTCCCATATTTCCTGAGTTTTTATTTCTTAAACGTAACAATCGTAACGCCGGCATCGCCTCGCCAAATTCCGCTAAATGGAAGTCCGCTACGTGTTTCTGGCGACGCAGATAATTGTGAATGCCTTTCCGCAGTGCGCCCGTTCCTTTTCCGTGGACAACGCGGACACTCGCAGATGGGAGAGATAAGCGTCATCGAGATATTTGTCGAGTTCGGCAACCGCTTCATCCACCGTTTTTCCGAGCAGATTGATCTCGGTAGAAATCGTGGCAGCCTTGGAAAGCTTCGATTTTCCGCTGCTTGTGCGGGAGATGGACGGGCCGGTGATGACAGCCTCGTCGATCAGCACAAGGTCGGAGATATGCACTTTGGTCCGCATGATACCCATCTGGACGAAGAGATTTCCCTTCGAATCCGGGCGGGTGCTGACAGTACCTTTGAGATTCATGCTTAAGACTTTGACGGCATCGCGAGATGAAGATCCTGCGGGCGGAGATTTCCGGTGCGCTTCGGCACTTCCTTCGCCTTTTTCTTATCGAGCTTGTTCATTTTTTCACGCAGAGCGGTACGTTTCTGCTCCATTTCGCGGACGGAAACATTCTCTTTTCCAAATTTCTGGAAATCGCGCATCGTCTGGTCGGCGTATTCCTTCGCCTCGCGGAGAATTCTCTGTGCCTCCTCGGTTGCATTGGAGATCATCTTTTCTTTTCTTGCGTCGATCTGTTCCTGATTCTTGGCAAGGCTCTGCTTCAGGGATTCGACTTCCGCGCGGGTGCGGGCAAGCTCTTCTTTTTCGCGTTCCAGCGTGATCCGGTTCTGCTCGAGAGTGGTCAGAACGTCTTCAAACGATTCATCCTGCTCGCTGATTTCGTCTTTTGCCTTGTTGATGATGTAGTCCGGCAGGCCGAGTTTGCTGGAAATCGCAAACGCATTACTCTTTCCAGGAACGCCGACGAGCAGGCGGTATGTCGGGCTTAAAGTCTCGACATCGAATTCACAGCAGGCATTCTCCACGCCCGGTGTGGATAAGGCATAGATTTTCAGTTCACTGTAGTGTGTCGTTGCCATGGTGCGGATGCCGCGCTCGTGGAGCGTAGAGAGGATCGCGATGGCAAGCGCCGCGCCCTCTGTCGGGTCGGTACCGGCGCCGAGCTCATCGAACAGGACGAGGGAATTGCGGTCTGCCTTGTCGAGGAAGGAAACCACATTCGTCATGTGGGAGGAGAAGGTACTCAACGACTGCTCGATGCTCTGCTCATCACCGATATCGGCGTAAACCTCGTCGAAAACGGAAAGGGAGGAGCGGTCGAGTGCCGGAATGTGAAGTCCGGACTGGCCCATCAGTGTTAAGAGTCCGACCGTCTTTAAGGAAACCGTCTTACCGCCGGTATTCGGTCCGGTGACGATCAGAAGGTCGAAATCTTCGCCGAGCGACAGATCAATCGGAACGACTTTTTTCGTATTGATCAGCGGGTGGCGTGCCTTGCGCAGGTGGATTTTACCTTCGGTGTTGAAGATCGGCTCATTGGCGTTCTGCTCCATTGCAAGAGCGGCGCGCGCGAAGATGAAGTCAAGCTCTACCATGTTTTCGAGGTCGTAACGGATCTCATCGCGGTGCAGGTCTGCCTGGGCACTCAACGTAGAGAGGATGACCTCGATTTCTTTTGCTTCTTCAATTTCCAGCTCACGGATATCGTTGTTCAGTTTGACAACGGCCATCGGCTCGACAAAGAAGGTGGAACCGGTCGAGGACTGGTCATGTACCATGCCAGGAACCTGGCCTTTGTACTCGGATTTGATCGGGATACAGTAGCGGCCGTCGCGCATCGTGATGACGGCATCCTGCAGATACGTGCGGTAGGAACCGTTGACGAGCGAGATTAACTGGCTGTGGATTTTTTCCTCACACGATTTGATGGAACGACGGATACGGCGTAGATTCGGGCTTGCATCATGCTGATTTCATCCTCGGAGAGAATACAGCGGCGGATTTCCGTGGAAAGCAGCGTCAGAGGCTCCAGTGTTTCGAAGAGATCTTCGAGCTGTCCGGCGTCTGGTCCGCATTTTCGCGGCGGCCGTACGCTTTGACGCGTGCCGTGTTTTCCAGAAGTGCGGCGGTCTGCAGAAGCTCCGTGATGTTCATGGAGCTGCCGATTTCGAGACGCTTTAATGCGCCGCGGATATCTTTGGCATCACCAAAGGAAATGTGGCCTTTTTTAAAGAGCCGGGTGAGCGCGTCGTGTGTTTCGTGCTGCATCCGTGTAATCTGGGAAAGGGAAGAGGAAGGAACGAGTTCCAGACATTTCTTCCGGCCCAGCGGAGAACTGGCATACGAAGCCAGCTGTTCGATAATTTTGTCGTATTCGAGCGTTTTTAATGCTTTCTGATTCATGATACTTACCTTTTCGTATTAATAATTCATCATCGTTTACAGATAATGCGGTATTTTTTATCACATACCGCCCGGATCTGATCTGGCGTCTGTACGGGAAAGCACAGAGCGCAGGTGGAATGTGGGTCACAGGTTTTTCCACTCCCCCAATTATACCTTAAAAAGGAAAAGAAAGAAACCCCAAGAACGAGAAAATGCGGGATCTTGGAGAAATGAGAAAAAAATGTAACAGTCTTCATAAAATGTTCATATCTATCTGGTAAAGTTTCTTATATATGTGAAAATTGTGGGAGCGCGTATGCGCAGAGCAGTTCGGAATGGAATACGAATGTATGGAGAAAGAAATGTATGGAAAATGATCCAAAACCTTACAAATTCATGAAAGAGAGCATCAAAAAGCAGCCGCCTGACTGGAAAAAGATCGTATTGTTGATTGCCGGATGGCTGGTTCTTGCAGCACTTGGCGGTCTGGTTGCGGCCGCGGTCTTTGCTGTGACAGAGCCAAAGATTGCCGGTGCAATTACAAAAGAGGAGCCGCCGGCCAAAGTGGATATTCCGGGCGACGAGGATCCGAACAGCGGACAGGAGATGGATGAGACGATGACAGCATCTTCGGAGAATGCGCCGGTGGACAGCAGTGGTTCCGGCTCGGAAATCAGCAGTTCCACAGCGGATGGCAGTGTTTTGGATGAAAGTGTCGCAGAAAGCACGATTTCCGAGAGCACGGATGGAAACGAAGCGGCAGAGGGAACGGAGACGGGGGAGGAGAGCAGTGAGGCTTCCACAGTCGATGGTGAAACGGATGCGGAGGCAAAGGACAACAGTCTCAGAAATTATGAAGTGCTCTACCAGGATATGCTGGAAGTAACGGAAAAACCAAAACGAGCGCTGGTGACCGTCATCGGCATTACCAATCAGATGGACTATTTTAACCAGAACTATGAAAACCAGCAGCAGATTTCCGGACTGATCGTTGCAGACAACGGACAGGATCTTTTCATCCTGACGGAATACCGCATTGTGGAAAATGTGGAGCGGATTCAGGTTACGTTCTGGGATGAGACGATGGTAGATGCCACATACCAGCGCCATGATCCGAGCACCGGTTTTACGATTGTGAAGGTGGACAAGTCGAAGCTGGATGAGGAAACACGGGACGGCCTTGAAATTGCGCCGCTTGGCAGTTCGTATCTCGTAAGCCAGGGTGATCCGGTTGTGGCCGTCGGAAGCCCGGTTGGCTACAGTGATTCGATTGCGTACGGCGTGGTGACTTCGGTTACGAATAAGATCTCAGCGCTGGACAATGAGTACAATCTGCTGACAACTGACATCCTCGGCAGTACGGACGGCAGCGGTATTCTGGTAAATCTGGACGGCGAAATCGTCGGTATTATCGCGCAGAGCTACAGTGCCAAGGGAAACAACGTGGTGACGGGCATTGCAATTTCGCAGATCAAAAAGCTGATTGAAAATCTCTCCAACAATGTGAGCCGCGCTTATATCGGCATCCGCGGGCAGGATGTCACAGAAGAGCTTTCCGACAAAACAGGGATTCCAAAAGGCGTTCTGATCAGCAGCGTCACAGACGATTCGCCGGCGATGATGGCGGGCATGAAAGAGTATGATGTGATTGTAAAGCTCGGGGAACAGAAGGTGGAAACGATCAAACAGTACCATGAGCAGCTGGGAAAACACAGCGCAGGAGAAGTGGTTACCGTGACGGCGATGCGGAAAGGCGCCGAAGGATACGCGGAGATGACGTTTGATGTGACGCTTGGAGAAGTCTGAAAACAGAGGCTTTCGGAAGCCAAAAAGCCGGCCTTGACCGGCGTGGTTTCCGAAAGCTTTTTCTTTTCGGACGGTTTCCGAACCGCTGTGAAAAAATACGTGCATTCTGTATAAAAATCTGGTAGAATTGGTAAGGCATGTAAAGAAACAAGGAAAACAAAAACGGAACGCTGTGTCCGCATTTATTTTAGAAAAAGAGGATTTATTTTTATGAAGTATATTAACGAACTCCGGGAAGGAAACCGCATGTCCGGTGTCTATCTCTGCAAACATAAACAGTCAGCCGTTACGAAAAACGGAAAACAGTATGAAAACGTGATCTTACAGGACCGCACCGGTACGATCGATGCAAAAATCTGGGATCCGAATTCGATGGGAATCGACGAATTCGAAGCACTTGACTACGTCGACATCAGCGGCGATATCACCGTATTCAACGGCGCGCTTCAGGTTTCGATCAAGCGTGCAAGAAAGGCAGGAGAGGGCGAGTACAACCCGGCAGACTATCTGCCGACCAGCCGTTACGACATCGACACGATGTATCAGGAACTGCTTTCCTGGATTGGAACGGTGAAAAACCAGTATCTTTCCGCAATCCTGACGTACTATTTTATCCAGGACCAGGAGACGGTAAAACGGTTCCGCATGAGCTCTGCGGCAAAAAGTGTTCACCACGCTTTGTCGGCGGACTGCTGGAGCATACGTTAAGTGTCACCCGTTTCTGTGATTTTATGGCGAAATCGTACGGGATCTTAAACCGTGATCTGCTGATTACGGCAGCGATTCTGCATGACATCGGAAAGACGAAAGAACTCTCTTTATTCCCGCAGAACGATTACACGGATGATGGACAGCTTCTCGGCCACATTATGATCGGTGCGGAGATGGTACACGATGCTGCACAGAAAATAGAAGGTTTTCCGATGGAGCTGGAAAATCAGTTAAAACACTGCATTCTGGCACACCACGGTGAGCTGGAATACGGTTCCCCGAAAAAGCCGGCAATGGTAGAAGCGGTAGCGCTGAACCTGGCTGATAATGCCGATGCCAAAATGGAGACTCTGACCGAGCTGTTTGATGCAGCGCCGGCAGGCAATGAGTGGATTGGCTACAACCGGTTCTTTGAGTCCAACATCCGCAGAACAGGAGACTTTTCATGAGCTATCAGAAAAATGATGTACTGACGGTGAAAATTGAAGATATGGGACACGACGGAGAGGGTATAGGCAAATGCGAGGGCTATACCCTCTTTGTCAAGGACACCGTCATCGGCGATCTTGCCGAGGTAAAAGTGATCAAAGCAAAGAAAAATTACGGCTACGCGCGCTGATGCGCCTGATCGAGCCGTCCGCACACCGCGTCGAGCCGGTCTGCCCGGTTGCACGTCCGTGCGGCGGATGCCAGTTGCAGATGCTCGACTATGCGGAGCAGCTTCGCTTTAAGGAGAAGAAAATCGCCGGAAATCTCCAGCGCATCGGCGGCATGACGGAGATCCCGATGGAGCCGATCGTGGGGATGGAAAATCCGTTCCGCTATCGAAACAAAGCCCAGTTTCCGATCGGGCAGGATAGAAATGGAAAGCTGATTACGGGATTTTATGCGGGAAGAACGCATCAGATCATGGAAAACCGGAACTGTTATCTGGGCGTGGAGCAGAACGAGGAGATTCTGAACCGCATTCTTGTCTGGATGGAGGAGAACGGCGTTCCGGCATACAACGAGGAGACCGGCAAAGGCCTGGTGCGCCATGTGCTGATCCGGTTTGGATTTATGACGAAAGAGATTATGGTCTGTCTCGTTGTGAACGGAAAGAAACTGCCGGCCGAGGAGAAACTCATCAAATCGCTGACAGAACTCGAAGGCATGACAAGCATTACCCTAAGCGCAAACCGTGAGCGGACCAATGTGATCATGGGAAAAGAAATCCGCTGCCTGTGGGGACAGGGGTATATCACCGACTATATTGGAACCGTAAAATATCGGATCTCCCGCTGTCCTTCTACCAGTCAACCCGGCGCAGACGGAAAAGCTGTACGGTCTTGCCCTGGAATACGCAGGTCTCACCGGAAATGAGACGGTCTGGGATCTCTACTGCGGCATCGGAACGATTTCCCTGTTCCTCGCGCAGAAAGCCAAAAAAGTCTACGGCGTCGAAATCGTCCCGGAGGCAATCGCGGATGCGAAGAACAATGCGAAAATCAACGAGATCGAAAACGCTGAATTTTTCGTTGGAAAATCGGAAGAGATTCTTCCGGCCTACTATGAACAGTACGCCAAAGACCACCCGGGCGAACACGCCCACGCGGACGTCATCGTCGTCGATCCGCCGAGAAAAGGCTGCGAAGAAAACCTCCTCCACACCATGGCCAGCATGCAGCCGGACCGCATCGTGTATGTATCCTGCGATTCCGCAACGCTGGCACGAGATGTGAAGGTGCTTGGGGAGCTGGGGTATGAAGTAAAGAAAGTCCGAGGGGTTGACCAATTCCCGATGACGTGCCATGTGGAAGTCGTGTGTTGTTTACATCGGGTGAATTCGTAGAAGTCCTTAATTTCAGGCACTTTGCGAGGTATATGAGTTTCAAACCAACAGGTAAACAGGGCAAGAAAAAGCAGATTATGAATGGCATCGAAGTGTCAGTAGTATTGCATCTGGTATGAGGAAACACATTCGGATAGAATTAACATTTTTTATTTAATAGCATAGAGAAAAGCCAAAAGGACGCTTGTTTTCAGAACTTCTGGAAGATGAGTGTCCTTTTCTTTTATCCCAAGGCAAAGGAGCAGATAAAAAATGGCAAGGAAGAAAGAAATGTGTTCATCAGAGAATCACGAGCCGGGTGCAGGTATTGTACTGATGAAATTGGAAGAGCTGCATAGCTTTGAAGGACACCCGTTTAAAGTAGAGAGAAATCAGGAACTGTTTGAACTGCGATGCAGTATTGAGAAGGAAGGCGTATTAGTTCCACTTCTGGTGAGAAAAAATCCACATGGTGATGGATATGAAATTATAGCCGGACACAGACGAAAAGAAGCTGCACTATGGGCAGGACTTACGGAAGTGCCGGTTATTATCCGGGAACTGGATGATGATCAGTCGGTTATAGCGATGGTGGACAGTAACCTCCAAAGAGAGAAGATACTGCCAAGCGAAAAAGCGTTTGCCTATAAAATGCGTCTGGAAGCAATGAAGCACCAGGGAAGAGCAGAAGCAGATACTTCGGACCCACTGGAACCGAAGTGTAAGACAGAACTGGTGAATGTATCAGAACTGGAAGCAGAATTACAGAAACTTGGAAAAGTAAAAATCCAGAAAAAAGGCGGAGCAGAAGGCAAGCGAAGCAATGAACAGCTCGCCAGTATGGTTGGCGAAAGTGTGACACAGATCAAGCGATATATCCGGTTAACCCATCTGATTCCGAAGATACTGGATATGTTTGATAAAGAAATACTTGCGATCCGGTCAGCAGTGGAGATATCGTTTCTGAGCGAAGAAGAACAGTATGAACTCCATGCAGTCATGGAACTGGAACAGAGCATTCCTAACATTTCTCAAGCAAATCGGTTAAAGCGTATGAGCCAACAGAAATGCCTTGATATGGATAAGATTTATGAGATTCTGCAGGAAATCAAACCGAATCAGAAAGAACAGATTAAATTGCCATTGGAAAGAATTGGTAAATATTTTCCAACAGCGTATACTCCAAAGCAGCAGGTTGATTTGATTGAAAAATTATTAAAGAATTGGGCAAAACAAAATGTAAATAAAAATGGAAATATGAAAAGGACGGTAAGTACTATGGAAAAACTGACTTATACAAATGTAAATGGATACCTGATTCCGAACATCACCTATAAATCCGGTAATCAGATGGAGCAACTTGGCAAATATGGATTCTTACGCAGAGATTATCTGAAGAACCATCGGAATTCAACGTATCAGGTGATGCTTTTACAGGATACCATTGGAGAGCATCTTCTGGAAGTGGACAAGGCAGCCAGAGAACGGGAAGAAGTGATCCTGAAGCAGTTGGAAGAAAAAGAACCACTGCCAGATAAGGAGAAAAATCAGATGGCATGGGTAAGAGCAGCCAATCAGCACAAAGCGATTGCAGAAGAGATTATCCTGAAAGAATTGATTTATGTATAAGGAATGCCAGTAATCAATCTGGCAGGTAACTGATAAAAATAGAATATTGTGAGCGAAGTAAGGCGTGAGTCATAAAATATGGCTTGCGTCTTTCTTTTTGCCTGAAAGGAAGTGATAAGTTTGAACAAGAAGTTTTTGAAGCATTATATGGAAACCAATCCAGAAGGGACAGCACAGACCTATATCCTTCTGGTGGACAATCAGGATATAGCGTTGAATATTGTGATGTCAGGTTATCAGGCACTTTGCTTGGTGCAGGAAGATGACGGATATTATTTCAGTGTAGATTCCTTTATAGAGGAAATGAGGTCTATTCAGTTTACTGGAAGCTGTCAGAGTGCCTATCATTATGTGGCTGCCTGTACGGTGAAGTGGATGAATGATAAGTTACAGACATTTTTCAAAGACGCTGGTCCTGATGGAAAAACAGGCTGGCAGTTGTTCAAAGAGAAGGAGTACCTTGGCAAACTGGATAATCAGAAAGAAGTTGAGAAATTACTGGAACAGTATATTCTTCGGTTTGAGCGAGATCCAAAAGAAGAACCGGAACTAAGCCGTTTTCACTTATTTGATGCAAAAGGAAATGTGAAAGGTGTCCGGGATATGGAGATTGTAGATTATCTGGTGGAGAATGTTCAGTTTTTTGTGGTGGGAATCACACCGTATTATTATGAGCATGGTGTTTTCCTGGAAGACCATGATGGGGTAAGAATGAAATACCGTATCCAGAAGCTGATCTATCGTGACCAGGTACAGAGTGGAGTGATCAAAAGAATCTATAATCTACTGATCACGCAGCCGAAAGTTCACCGGGAGGCATATGAACTAAATAAGCAGCCTGTACGGTGGATTAATTTTAAAAATGGATATTATGATCCGGTTACGGGTGAAATGCTAGAACACAATCCGGATTATCTGACAATCAATCAGGTTCCATTTCCCTATTATCCAGAGGATTGTGAGCAAGTGTTACAAGGTGGAGAAAATATCAAAAAGTATCTGGCATCGTCTCTTCCTAACAAAGAAGAACAGCAGACATTCTGGGAGTATTTTGGATACTGCATGACACAGGATATGCAGTTTCAGAAATTCCTTACACTGAAAGGAAATGGTGGAACCGGAAGTCTGTGGCAGTATCGCTGATCCAGCATGTAGTTGGAATCACCAATATGTCCAGTATTTTTTTACAGGATTTAAATAAACGATTCTATGCGACTGGAATGTACGGAAAGCTGTTAAATGCCTGCGCAGATATTCCCTGCAAAGCATGGAGAACACAGATGTATTAAAGAAAGCAGTCGGTGAAGATACACTGATCTATGAGAAAAAGGGACAGGATGCAATCCATTTTCACTCTTATGCGAAGCTGCTTTTTTCTACCAATGAAATGCCGCAGAATCTTGAGGATAAATCAGATGCTTTTTATCGTAGACTACTGATTCTTGATATGAACCGGGTAGTAAAAAGTGCTGAAAAAGATCTGCACTTAAAGGAAAAGGTACAGGCAGAATCCGATTATGCAATTCATATGGCGATGATTGCATTGAAAAATCTGTACGAACAGGGAAAGTTCACGGAGAGCGAACACAGCAAAGAATGTGTAAGAGAAGTGCAACGGACGTCAGATAGTATCTGCGCTTTTATTGATGAGTCATTGGTGCGTGCCAAAGGGAAACGTCTGAAACGAAGTGAAGTGTTCCATATGTATGAGGAATACTGCAAAGAGAATGGCAGACAGGGGCATGGTAAGTCCAACTTTTTCAGGAATATGACGGATAAAGGTTTCCTTCTGAAGCAGTACAATGGTGAGTTCTATTATCAGGATATTGCAGTTAAGGAAGAAGATTTTTGTCCTGTAGATCTAGAAGAAAGAATACCTTTTGAAGAAACAGATATAGATTATAAACAGTTACAATTAAATATGAATCAGGGAATTAAGGGCATTTAGGGCAAAATAAGCAAAAAGAAATGTTACCGGAGCAGGAGAAATAACAAAGATAGCTGCCAGAGTACATAAAATTTTGCTTTTTTACACTGACTGCCCTTTTTATGTATCAACATTTTAGCTGATACAAATATAAGTTTTCCCGAATTTGGGAGAAAGTCAAAAATAAACATTAAGAAGTATAACGGCATTCCGATATAACATCATGAGAAGCCTGTTCTATTGTCTGAACCGGAGAAGCCAGAAGAAAAGCTATAATTGGGTAGAATTTCTAAATATGCTGGATAACAGCTATCCACTGGTAAGACCCCGGATATATGTCAATATATACGAATGATAATGTGAACGATTCGTTTCGCAAAGAGCCGGATGCGGGAAAGCCGCACGTCCGGAGTTCTGTGAG
>ENA-OQEB01000345-OQEB01000345.1-human-gut-metagenome-genome-assembly--contig:-NODE-345-length-19661-cov-1.696785_pt1 | contig 19661 bp, 32 predicted proteins | sample MGYA00242787_ERZ504619 | MGnify/ENA primary metagenome ERZ504619 (study PRJEB26092, sample SAMD00036317) | human gut metagenome | host: Homo sapiens | study: EMG produced TPA metagenomics assembly of... | reverse complement strand
ATGGATTTCAGGCTCAGGGTCATCGAAGGTGCCGAGGTCGATGGTCTTGGCATCACGGGTCACGGTAACAAGTCGTGTTGATGAGAGCATAGCCTCATTAGCGGAGCAGCGAAGCTCTTCGACGGAATAGGTGTCAAAGGGCAGGGCACCGAGCTTGTTGTCCGCCTTGACGGCATCGGAGGTGGCAGTAGTGCCGTTCCCATCGAGTACGCTGTTGTTGCCGAACCAGAAACCGGCGTTAGCATCGAGCTTCGTGCTGTCGATGGTGCCGCTTGCGGTCAGCGCCCAATCGTTTGCGTTGGTGTTCGAGTCATGCGCGTTCCAAGAGGACGCGGAGCTGAAATAGCCGTTCTCGTCGGTCACGGCGATATGGGACTCACCGGTGGTGAGGGAGGTCACCTTGAAGGGCACACCGGCGAGGTGCGCGGAACCGTTATCGGCCTTTTTCGTGAACTCGATATCGGAGCGGTAGACCTGCTCGGCAACCTTCGGGACGTTGTAAGTACGAACGGCACCTGTGGTCGGATTCTCCTGAATCTTCTGGAAAGACACATCGTCGGACTTCACATAGCCTGCGGGTGCCTTGGTCTCACGAATGACGACAGTGCCGCGCGGGATGCACGGGTCGTTATTAGAGTTGTAGTAGAAGGTATCGCCGGAAACAAAATCGTCGGCCTTGAAGTTGGCGATTCCGTTTTCGTTCGTCTTGAACGTCCAAGAACGCGTCGGCTTCACGTCGGCGTTCTTAAGGTCATCGTAGCTCTTGTAGTCAAGGGTGGCATAGTAATCGACGGTGAACTCGGCACCTGCAAGGGTGGCGGAACCTGCGGGAGGTTGCCCGCGCCGTTATAGGTCTTCTGGCCGTCGTATTTACCAAGGAGCATAGCCATAGGGTCATTTGCAGGATTGTCGCTGACCGAGAGCTTCACAGGCGAAGACTCCCGATTCGCTCCGGAAACATCTGCGGTGTAAACCTGCGAATCGGTGAAATATCCCTTGGGAGCCTTGGTTTCCTTCACATAGTAGCGTCCGGGATTGAGCGAGACGGTGTTCGCGTTCCCGCTTGCGTTCGTCGTAAGGGTCGCTACCTTGTTCGAGCAGTTGGAGTCAGTGTAGACCCCATATTCGGCACCTGCGAGGGAATAGCAGTCATTGGCATCGGTAAGGGTCTTATTTGAGGAGTCCTTATGCAGTGTCAGATATCCCTTGTGCAACGTCTTGATGACACGGTAGTAGCGAACGGGATACTTGGGCGTGATTTTGGAAATCACGTTGCCGCCTGCGGAGTTCGGGAAATAGCCCTTTACAATTCCGTCTGCGTGGCTGGAAGAGTGCCAGAAAAGGTCTTCCGAGCTGTTGCTGCCCCAGAAGAAGCCGATATGGCAGTCTGAATTGCTATGATTCCAGTCCGCCGGCTCCATGTAGATGATATCGCCCTTCTCAAGGATACCGGACGCGAGCATCTGCTCTTTGGAGCTGAATGTGTAGCTGACGGCATTGTTGTCGCGACAATACTCATCCCATTTAGATGCGTTCGTCTCGTTACCCCTGTTGTAGCCGTCCTTGGCGGTATAGTTTCCGATGATGGATGTATCCGCTCCACAGGCACGGAGGACGGCAACCACAAAACCGGTGCAGTTCATATAGGCACCGCTACCGTACTCGCCCTTCGGTTTCCAGCAGTCCCAAGTGTCGATTGCGCCGCCCTCGCCATGAGGCCCTTTGTTGCCGTATGGCGTGGTGAGGTAATACTCGTCGTTCTCGTGCTGGGAGAGCACGGACTCGACCGTCTTGGTGGCACCGAGTGCTTGGTCGATGGTCTGACCGGCAGAATAGGCGCTAACACCCGATTTCTGCGCGGCATAGGCAAGCCCGGTGGGGCAGGCCGATTGGAAGATGAGCACTGCGGTCATGACCGCAGTGAGCACCTTAGATTTCTTGATTCGTCCGAGAATCTTCATGTGTTCTTTTCTCCTTCCTTGTTTGCGTGGTTTTTTGTAGCTTCGTTGGTGGTTCGTTTGAACTGCGTTTCTCGTTGCGTTCTATCTCTAACCGAAGTCATATCTGCCGATAGCCCCGGTATTGTTTTCCTCGTTTTGCCCTTCCCCGTCATCGTCTGCGAAGCCCTCGTCCTGAGAGATTTCTGCATCGCGGATGCGCTCGATGGCGGATTCGGTGTAGCCCATGATGCGGGCAATCTCATCATCCGAGCACGTCGGGTGCGCGTGTTTCAAGTAGTCGAACACGGCGATGGCGCGACGGTTGATGGATTGCACCGTGGCATCGGAGTAACACAGCTGCTCCATGGCGAAGAACCGCTCACCGTTTATCAGCTCATCGCCTCCCGCCACAGGAGCTTTTCGCCGTCCTTCTTGAGCCAGACTACATCGTCCAGCTCATCTGGCGAGACGAGGAGCATGGCGCTCCCGACCTGACGGGTGGCGGCGGGAACCTTGGTGCCCTCAAGGGTCACCTGTCCGCCTGCATGCTGCGGATTTCCGTCATACCAGTGCTCTGCGAGGATGATGCCGTTTTCCTCAAGGGCACCGAGGTAGAGGTTCCAGTCGGTAAGGATGTTCGTTCCCTTCGCGCGGAACGGCTCGGAGTTCGTCTGGGCGGATGAGTCGAACTTCTCGTAGCGGAAGGACTTGTAGAGCACCTCGATTACCATGAACTGTCACCTCTTTCCTCTGTACTACTGGGCGATATCCTGCCCGGTTCGCGACTTGGTGGACTTGGCGGGGTCATCGCCTGCGAGCGCGTCCTTCCCGGTCTCCATGTCGCGTGCTTCCCCCGCAAGGCTCACGCCGTCCTTGGCGGCGGCACGCTCTGCGGCTTTTCCGGCCTTATAGGCATCCTGCGCCACCTTGAGTGCGTGGGTGAGGTCGGTGGCCTTCACCTCGTAGCGCTGATACGGGTGCTCGGCATCGTCCTTCTTCCCCGTCCAGATGGGCACCGGCTCGTCCTTCTTGAACGAGACCGTGGCGCGTCCCTTCTCAAGCATGTCCTTCTTCATGTAGTCGGAGAGGAACACATCGGTTGAGAAGCCGCTCACGTCGATGCCGTTCACCTTCGTCCCCTTGGGGAAGGAAACGAAGCACTTCTCGAAGGTGCGCCCGTCGCTTGTCTGAATGTCGTGGGGCGTGAGGAAGGCGGCGGGCATGTTGATTTTGGCGTAGTTGTCTGCCTTGGGAGCCTGCTCTGGCTCCGGTGTCTTCTTGGGCATGTTTTTTCATCCTTTCTGTCTGTGCGGAACTGGTAGTCCCGCGCGGTGTGTATACGGTACCCGATTTTAGCACAATGGTGTGTTTTGGCTGCTTGGGATAGCTGTCGGCGAACGGATGCAAGTCCGGTTCGAGTGAAAGCGGCTCATGCCTATCGCACCCCCTTCACATGGTTCGCGGGTTGTTCCGCGCGGGTCGTATCGCAGGTTTCGAGCACGGCGCTTCCGGAAGCGCAGTCATGGGATTCGGCGTTCAGGTCGTAACCGCTTTCCAAGGCATCCGTAAACTCGCTACCGTATACGTTTTCGAGTGCCGCGTGGCACGCATCCTGCATTTTGGCAAGGCTCATATGGTCTGCCGATGCGAACTCGTTTAAGTCACGCATATTGCCCATGACTTCGGTATCGAAGGTGAAGGCCGGGTAGGAGCAGAATCCCGAACGCATGAACTGGCCGGTGAAGGCTCCGAGCTGGGAGATTTTCGAGAGCATCGCTTCTCCCATGTTATTGGTGTCGAGGAAAACGGTCGCGTCCTGTTGCAGCGGGAACCGAAGTTCACGGTGACGCTGCTCCAAGGCTGTCCGAACGATTCGTCGGTTGGGTCGGAGAGATAGGCGGTCACTGCAAGGTTTCCGTCCGCATAGGACTCCTGTACAAGCTCGACCTGCTGGGTGTATCCGAAAGCATCGAAGGAGAACTCGATGCCCGATTTCTCACTGTCGTTTCCTCGCAGGTTCCCAGAAAGCATGTCCGGGGAGAGCGGTATGGCAGGGCGGTCTGGTGCGGATGTGGTCGTATCGTAGGGCGCTTCCGGGGTCTGGGCTTCTGGCGCGTGGGGCATGGAAGCCTGCCCGAAATCCATGTTCCGAATATCCTCGGGAAGCATATCCGGTGATAGGAGTGTTGCCATGTCATTCCTTCCTTTCTGCCGCTACCTGCGGCCTTTCTTCGTGGGTTTTCTCGGTGTGAAAATGGGTTCTACCGACCCGTCCTTTTGAAGAACGACTTTGCAGTCAAAGGTCTTCCCGGCCTTGGACTTGCAGCCCCTTAGCGAGACCGCCTTCCCGTCAAGAAGGGATGCGGCCTGCTTCTCGGTGAACTTCTTGGTGCAGAAGCCGAACAGCTTGAACCCGCAGCCCGCGACCTCCTTCCAAGTGCCGTCCTCCTGCTTCTCGTTCTTGATGGAGGAGCAGGCGTAGATGGAGCCGGTCTTTACAACGTCCTTGCCGCACCTCGGACACTTGCCCACTACGGTCTTTCCGGCACCTGCGATGGATGCGCCCACGTAGGCGGTCTCGCGGTGGTGATTGAAGACCTCGATGACGGAATCTTGCAGGGCGTTCACGTCCGCCTTACCGTCTGCGATATCCTGTTGGATGAGCCACCATCTTGCGGTCACGTCTGCACCGCGAATCTCCGGCGGGAGGAGTGCGTAGAACGCCTTGGCCTTATCGGTTGCTCGAACCTTTCCCTTTCGTTCCTCAAGGTAGCCACGGGTTTTCAGACCCTCGATGATGGAGGAGCGGGTGGCCGTCGTTCCGATACCGCCGTGTTCGCCCTTCTTGCCGTCATCCTTACGCTTAAGGATTTCCCGGATTTCCGGGTCTTTGACGTACTTCGCGATGGATGCCATGTCTGTGATGAGGGTGCCCTCCGTATAGGGTGCGGGCGGGGTGGTCTCCCCTTCCGTGATTGAGCAGGAGATACCGGCAAGGGTGTGGCTTCCTGCGGGAACCCATGGGTTCCCCGTATCGGAATCCTCTCTGACACGGCTGTTCGAGACGTTCGGGAAGACAGCCGTGAACCCCGCGTCCGAAAGGCGCTTCGCTGTGAGCTTAAGCGTTCCGCCGTCCACGCTTACCGTGCTCTCGCTCACGTCGTACACGGCGGGAGGAAGAAATTGCACCGCATAGCGCTCACAGATGGCGGTGTAGACCTTGGCTTCGTCCGGTTCCATCGCGGACACGGGCGCATCCGCTTCCTGCGGGATGATGCCGTGGTGGGCGGTCACGTTCCATCGTTGAACGCTTGGAGTGGAGCCGGTATCCAAAGACCAGCGCACGCCGAGGTTCTTCATCGCCTGCGCAAGGACTGCCGGTGCCTGCTCTCGGTGCTCTTCCTTGAGGTATTGGGAATCGGAGCGGTTGTAGGTGATGGCTTTGTACTTATCACGCAAATCCTGCGTGATTTGCTGAGTCTCGGCGGCAGTGAAGCCGAAGCGCTCGCTCATGTCGGAAAGCAGCACGGTCAAATTGTAGGGAAGCGGCGGGTTCTCCTGCTTTTTCGATACGGTCGTTTCAAAGTGCAGGTCGCGTCCGTCGAGCTTTTCCTTAAGGGCTTCCAGCGTATGCCGCTCGAACAGATGCTTCTCACCGGCAAGCAGCTCCTTTCCCGGCAGATACTTGAAGGTGAGTTTACCGGCATCCGAATCACCGCTTGCAAACAGCTCGTAGAACTTCGGGTGACGTGGTGGGCGATGGCTTCGTCGCGTTTCACCACAAGCCCCAGCGTCGGGGTCTGCACGCGTCCGACGGTGAACAGGCCGTCGAGACGCTTGGTGCGAGTCTCGTCTCGTTCACGCCGAAGCACATATCCGCCATCTGTCGGGCATAGGCGGCGTTCCCGGCACCCCGGCAGGAATCGTTGGGCACGAGCTTGTCGAATGCCTTCACGATGTTCTTCTCGATGTTGTCGTTCACGTAGACGCGCTCGACCTTACCGGTATAGCGAGGTAATCCAAAAGCTCGTCCACGATAAGCTGCCCCTCATCGTCCGGGTCACCGGCGGCGATGACGGAATCGCAAGTTTCGAGGAGTCCCGCAATCTGGTCTATGAGGGGCTTCTTGCTCTCTCCGGTCTTCTTATCGACGCCGGTTCCTTCGGCCAGTCGTGAACCTCGATAGGAAGTACATCAAGGCTCCAAGGCATTCCCCATTTTGGGTCGATGGTATCCGGTTCCACCAGTCCAAGGTGCCCGGCGCAGGCACAGACCTGTAGCCGTTTCCCGAGATGGGAAGGCGGGCACTTTCGGACACCTCTTTTCCCGTGATGGCGCGGGCGATATCGCGGGCGAGCATCGGCTTCTCCGCGATGACTAATTTGCTCATATGGCTTTCTCCTTTCTGCTTCATTCAAGGGGCGAAGGTTAATATTCCCTATCCAGCCGGTAATCGTTAACGGCCTGCGTATCTATCCAAGGCACTTCGGGCGTTGCAGAATCCTGTCAATATCGAGACCGGAGCAGTTTCCCGCAAGCGGAAGACCGGATAGGTCTTCGAGCGCTTCGATTTTCTTTCCGCTTACGAACACGAAGGCATCCATATCCCGTAACAGGGCGAAGTAACGGATGAAGTTTTGCCTGCTGTAGACGCTTAAGACCATATTCGTCTCCACTTCGCGCCCTCCATAGTTTCCCGTGCCGTCCGGCTTGATGCCCGCGATGAGTGGAGTGTCGTAGGCATCGGTCGCGAGAAGAATGGCAAGCAAAACATCGTCCCTGTTCGGGCTGTTGGCGAGAACCACCGGGGAAGCAAGAAGCTCGGGAAAGCGCTTTACCTGTGCGATGGAGAAGCCGTGCCGGTGGGGGTTGTAATCGGATTTCGGCGTGAGAGCTGAAAGAGATGCTTCTGCGTGTAGAGCATGGGGCGTTGCTCGAACCCGGTCTTCAAGAATATCTCCGGCGTGTCGCAGACTTTCAGGGCATCGTAGGGGTTGTATGCGCCGCAGGCGGCAAGGTCAACTTCGTGCCCGAACCGCAGGTACTCGCTGCATCTATTCGCATGGGCTTCTTGTGCGCTTGCGCTTCCGTTCCCATCCTTAAGGCGGGCGATGCCGCACGTGTCAAGATAAGTCAGGCGTTCATCATCTGGCATTGCCACGGAGTTCTCATATTCGCAGATGGTAGCGATAATCTCGAAGTCTTTTTCTCCTTTCGTCATTCGCACCTCCCGTTCTTTCTCGCGTTTGTGGAGATGCCGCTCCCATACGGGATGCGGCATCATGTCTTTCTGTTTTTTGTCACTTCGTGTTCTATCCGATGTTCTGGTTATCCTTTCCGGGCGCATCCCTTGCAGGCGCATCCGCCGCGAGCGCGTTCCTGCCGAACAGGGAACCTATCTCCTTGAAATTATCAGTCATCTATTTCACCTCCTTGTCCGGGTCAACTTCCGGTTCATCCTTGGTCTCCGTCTGGGTGTCGATTTCCTTCCGTGCAGAAGCCATTTCATGTGCTTCCTCGCCGCATCCATATTCCTCATCGCCAAGGGTGCAATCATCGAAGAAGTCCTTTGGCAAGTTCGCACCCATGACCATGTTCATCATGTTCAAGGCGGAGTCGGAGTTGGGGCACTGTATCCATGGGTAATCGTCCTTCTGTACGCGCCCGCGCAGTAAAAGCTCGCCGAGGCTTGCTGCCATGGGGTGATATCAACTCCCCTGTTGTACAGCCGGAAATCGGTTATGGTCTTGCTGCCAAAGCAGGAAATCATGTCCGCGATATCGGAAAGCGGCACCTCGTCAAGGTCGATGGACTCGCAGGCCACCTTCCAAGCGCCGGTGGCATGTCCGGTCTCCGGTCGCGGAACTGGAATGCGGTAGCCAGACTGACGATGGCACCAAAAGTCCGTTGGTTTTTTTCCTCTTTGAGAAAGCGAAGTTGTCTTGAATCTCCGTAAAGTTGTTGTCGAGATATTCATCTTCCAAACGGCTCCAATCGCCGAACCATTTGGGATTCGATATGTTGTTAAACATCTATTCCATCTCCTTGTTCTGATTGATTTTCGGGGTGCCATCAAGTCCCGCCCGCTCCGCAAGCGCTTCCTTGCCGGATGCCATGTCACGGGATTCGGACTTGACACCGGTTTCGGTAACTTGTGTCTTCTCGGGTTCTGCATGTGCCAGCAGATGCTCCTTCATGGATTCCAGAGCCGGAAACGGGGTGCCGTCCTTAGCTTCCGCGAGCAGATAGCGCATCTGCTGGGAGGTAAGGGCTGGGTGTGCATAAGGATTGTGGAGACCTTTGCCATAGTGGCATCGGAAACTCTGCCGCCGTTGCATCGAAGACGGCCATGAGCTGTGCGCGTTCATCCCTGCGCACGCCTGCATGGTCATCATGAGAAGCGGCGCGTTATATCCGCACCGGTTCACGGCATAGGCACAGGCGCTCATCTGCTCTACGGAGAGGGAAGCGGGAACAGCCCTGCAAAGTCCGCATCGCTCAGGTCTGCAACCGGGGTCTGCCCGCGCATGGCGGCAAGAAGCGCGATTTGCTGCTCCGGTCTGTAGTCCGGGTTCATGATACGCGCCACCTGCGCTTCGGTCAGCGATTGCTCACCGGTATAGGGGTCATAACATGCGTTTTCCATGGCGGCGGCGATGACCTCCATGCTCTCAGGGGTAAACGCGGGCTTCGCGATGGCGCGGACGGTCTCATAGGGGATATGGCCTTGCAGAAGGATGTTGTTGATGGTAAGCAACTGGGAGCGGGAGAGACATTCCACAGGCAAGTCGCTCCCGCCGTGTGCCACGACCAGATAGGCGGCTTCCATGCGCCGTGCGTCCATCTGCGGGTCTAGGAAGCGTGTGAAGTCTCCGCCCCTGATGGCGATTTTCGCGATGGCCGTCATCTGGCTGCGGTGTACTTGGGGGTCGCGAGTGCATCCAGCACGTCTTCTCCCACCGCCGGGTTCAGCGCGGCGGCGATGATGGCATTGGCCTGAAAGCCATTATATTCGTGCTCGGTCAGGCGCATCGCATCGGCTTCGGTTAAGCCACGGTCGATGGCCTGTTCGTACTGAACGAGCTGCTTGTCGGTAACGGCTTCCGGGTCGAATGTTTTTCCAACCGGTGCCATAGGCATTCCTCCTTTCTCAGGAAGCAGTTCCGCTACAGGGACGTATCCGCCTGTTCCGAGCGCGTCGGGGCATCCTTCGTCCCCGATTGGTCATCGAGCGCGGTGGATGCGGCCTTCGCATCGTGGGCTTCGGATGCGAGAGATGCGTCAGGTTCTTCCTGCTCGGCAGATACAGGCTTCTCGGCTGCACGCATGGCTTCGGCAGGGGAAGCGCCATCCATCAGCGCGAGGTCTACCGAACGCAGCTGCGCAAGGTCAAGCTCCGTCACGGGGAGGTCTTTGCCGCCGTGGAACAGCACGGAAACAGCCGCCTTAAGTGTCTGCTCGTCCATATTGCGAAAATCGAGGGGGTTCTTGCCGACAGAAGCGATATCCAGAAGACCGCGCATCTTACCGGACGAAAGAGTCTTGTCGGCTATCGTCTCAAGCGTCTCTGACGAGACGTGCGGGTTACGGGCGGCTTCCATGAGGATATCCGCCTGCCTGTGAGAGAAATCATGTTTAGCAATCTGCGTAGCATGGGAAGCGGCACATGGCTCTCCATCGCTTCCGCGTAACGGGGGTAGTCTACGTTTTCAGGCACCGTCGCAACGCCCTCCGGCACCGCTTCATAGGAGACGATATTTCCGTCGATGCAATAGCCGAGGTCGATGGAAAGATAGCTGTCAGCTTCCTTGGTCTCTGGGGAAAGCTCGCTCTCCTTAACGAGTCCCATGATGCGGTACACGTCCTCGGGGGTCGCACCGGAATCGAGAAGTTCGTGAAGGGTGTTCTCGATAGCACCGGACACATCCTCCATCTCCGGGTCGGACGTGCGCTCACCGAACGCGAAGCAGGGACGGGCGAAGTTGGTGTTCAGGGTATCGACGGTATAGACCCTGAGTGCATACTCCCCCGGAGCGTACCAGTAGTCCTCATCGTTGGAGTAGGTGAGCAGGAGGGAGAGGTCAACGGGAATCTGCTCTCGCCCAATCCAGAAGTCGTTATCTGGCATGGCAATCATCCTTTCTGTGTTTCTAGTTGTGCGGTTTACTGGTTTTCTGTGGTTCTATCTAACGGGAGAGGTCGGGCTTTGCGACCAGATGCTCGCGGGAAGGTGCGGCAGATGCGCCTGCAAGCTGTTTGGAAGCGGCCATCATGTCCTTGGCTTCCCCGGAGAGGGAGATACCGCCACCGCCCTTTCCTCCGATGCCCGCACCCTTTGTCACGACGGCCTGAACGACCTCTTTTGCGGCCTGCTTGGCGGTATTCACAAGGCCGCTTCCCGTGCTGTCACCGAAATCTTCTGCCATGTTCATTTCTCCTTTCTTGCCAAAACGCCTAAAAAAGGTCGTTTTCGTTGCTGTCTCTCGACTCATTCAGTTTCCGAATCATATCGAGGGCGGCTTTCCTGTTCTCCGGGAGAGCGAAGCGCGAGAGGGCGGCTTCTTTCGCTTCCCCCGAAAGGGAATAGCCGCCATCGTCCGCACCGGGCAGGATGCCGATGCTTGGCTCCCAATAATAATTTATTAAGGGGAAGGGGCGCACCGGTTTCGGCACGCCCCTTCGGTGAGCGGTAGCGGGTTTTCGGTAAGCGTCTATGCGCCGAGGATTTCCTTTGCCCAAGAGCCGGACTTTACAAGCCCCATCATGGTCGTGATGAGAACGGCGATAGTCTTGATGATGACACCGAACGAGTCGAATGTTTCTACGCCCTGTGCGAGACCAAGCATCTCAGCCTTTCCAAGTCCGCCGGAAACCGCGAGGGCGGTCACAAGATGCGGGTAGAGGTAGAGGATGAGAACCATGACCACGCCAGCGAGGGCTGCTGCCGCAAAGTTCTTGAGGTAACCGATTCCGATTTGCTTCGTCTCCTCGAAGCCGAGAAGGGAAATGGGAATCGGAGAGAAGGCGGCATAGACATAGAGCTGAACGGAACGCCCGAGGGCAACGACCATCGAGACCGCATAGAAAACGAGTCCGACCACCCATGAAATGAGTCCGAAAATCAAAAGGAGGAAGCATCCGCCGAACGTAGCGTCGGCTGCATCATCCTTGGTCATCTCGATTCCGGGTTCATACCAGTTTTTCGATTGCAGCTTGTCCGACACGTTACCAACGAGGTCGTTGAAGATGCCGTAGATGGCAGAAACAAGGTCGAGGGCGTTGTCGATGAAGTAGCTGAGGATGCAGTAGGTCACCACGAGGAACACGATATCCTTCACGGCAGGAAGGGTGCTCGTCGCGTCGATGCGCTGGCTAATCTTGATGAGCTGCATCAGCATGAAGAGACCCAGGATGGGCATGGCAACGGGGATGACCCCGGCTGATAAAGTCCTTTATCACGCATACGGCTCGGTTGTTCCGAAAGCTCGTTGAACGGCCCGGAAATGAACCTCGCATCAAGCGTCTGGTTGATGACACCGAAATAGGTGTTGAAGAGCGTGGCAGCGATTTGGAGAAGCCACGTTTTAATCATGTTGGGGATATCAAGGAAGTCCCCAATGACACCCGCGTAGGCCGGATGGGGAATGAGGAGCACGAGTGCGCAGGCGGCGAAGAGCGCGAACGTGCCCATAAGACAAACCTTTCTCCTGCGCAGGGGAACCGTCTTCGTCTCCTCCGCTGTGTGGCTTGTAAAGTCAGTTGTTCATTCATAGAGATTCCTTTCTGCCTGCATGGCGATGCTGCCCTAGCCCTCGAAGGAGAACTCGCCCGTGGACTGCTCGTAAACGCAGGTGACGGAAACAGAGTTTGTGTCGTTGAGCTTGAAGTCCGTGGTGATGACCCCGTTCTCATAATCGAGGTTCACGACCTTTTGCCATGTAGCTTCGGTGACAGAAGGGTAATGGACGGCGCACCACTTGGAGAGGGCGGTGGTGACGGCCTTCTCATCCCCGCCGAAGAGTTTCGTGACCTCGCTGTTCATGCCCTTCACGGTAATGTTTGCGACCGCTTCGGCACGCTCGTATGCGGTGTTTTTCTGAGCGAACATCGTAGAGCTTGTAAGGGTGGAGATGGTGTTCTCACCGGGGGTCTTGGAATCGGAGTTCACCGCAGCACCACTGCCATCCGTGTAGGTCACGATATGGGTGCCGGTATCGGTCTCGAAGACGATGGTATAGAGATAGCCGCCGTACCCATCGGAGGTCTTTTCCACGCGGGAGATGGCGTAACTATGGACGGTCGGAGTTCCGTTCACCGTTTCCACGTAGGAGTCATCGGCAAACTTGAGGGTATAGCGCCCCTCGCTTACCGACCAGACGGAAGAGGAGAGGGTGTCGATGAGTTCCTTGGTATCGGTATCGTATCCCTTGATGATTTCCTTCTGGGCATCGGTAAGCTCCACCTTCCCGGTTTCCTCCTTCGTCTTCTTCTCAGCGGCTGTGGTAGTGTCCGTGTTATTTTCTGCGTTCTGCTCCTTTGCGGTTTCCGCGCGGTGATGCGACACGTTGATGGCGCTCATGGCAGAGCCGCAGGTGAACATCAGGAGCAGGCACAGGGCGATGACGGAAAACTTCTTGTGTTCCGCCATCCATGCTTTCAGTTTCTTCATAGCAGGTATCCTTTCTGGTTTCCTAGCGCCAGTCCCATGGATAGCCGCAGACAACCCATCCTCTTCCGTTTTGGGAAACCCAATCGGACAGGGAGATGGTGCGCAGACCGGAGTAAATGCTATCCATGACCTTGCCGTCACCGATATAGATGCGACGTGCCCGTAAGCGTTACCGGCGGCGGTATTGGAGCCGTATTGGGCGGAGATGAGCATTCCTACCTTTATCTGGGAGAGGTCGGTGGTGGCGCGTTTCTGGCTGTAATTGGCACCGTATCCCTGATTGCCGAGCTGCGTATTGCCGTTGCCGCCGACGGGATGACCGGCTCTTGCATAGACCTTGTTGTCCATGTGGCGCAAAGGTCGGCTCCCGGCCACGGAGTCTGCGAGCAGGCGTTCACGATATCCTTCTGCACTGGTCGGCGCTCTGGTGAGTCCTGCCCGCCACCGGGAATGAGGGTGGTGCCGGAGTATTGGTTCTTGAACTCCTCTGCGGTCATGGAATCAAGCTGCGCGACAAGGGGATAGGCTTGGCAGATGGAACGGTACTGGGCGATATAGCTGTCCTGCGACGCGGTGTAGTACCCACCCTCGCGAGGGCACGCAAAAAGAGTTCGGAGTTGTTGGTGTCGATGGCCTTCTGGTAGTTAGGGACACGGGTGTAGTTGGATTGCTTGTACAGGTGCTCGCACCGGTATTTCATGTACGAATCATCGTCTTTGAAGACGGCGAAATCCGCGTAGGTCTTGTAGGCAGAGCCGGAAGCACTGTATTCGGTGGTGAGCATTTTAACGGAACGTGATGAGTCCGCCGTAGTCATAACCGGCATATTTCACGCCGCCGTAGTTGTGGTACAGCCGCCCGAGGTCGGAACCGGAGTCCGAGGTGCCGTTCTCAATCATCATCTGGCCGAGGAGTGCCGAAGCGGGATATCCGTACTGCTCGTGGGCGTTCAGGCACGCGAGCACGAGGTCGTAGGTGACCCATGCAGGCATCCCGTCAAGCGATGCGCTCTTTTGCTCCTCATCGGCGGCACCGCCACCGACAACGGAAATCAGGCCGAAGGCAAGATGAAGGCAATGATGAGTGGAAAGAATTGGGAGACGGCACCGGCAAGTGATGAAAGCATTCCCTTGATGCCACCGGAAAGAATCGTGAGCGCCTTTTTCTTTCCCGCTTGCGCCGCAGCATTCTCGTAGACGTTCCTATGGAAGTATTTGGAGAACTGCATCCGCTTCTGGGCAGCTTTTTTATCCAGTTTCTCGGTGCGGTATTTCTTTTCCGAGAGGGCACCGAGAGAGTCTTTCTTTTCAAGTGCATCCTTACCGGAACGAAGGTGCTTTCTCGCCTTTCCGGCAAGTTTCGCGCCGGTGTGCGTGGTTGCGACCAAATCGTCCGTGCCTTCCAGCTCGGAGTCTTTGAGCGCGTTGTGGGCAGCTTTTGCGGCTACACCCTTTGCACCACGTTTCAGGCTCTTATTCAGATTGTGGCGAGACTGCACCTTTTTCGTGAGGGCATTTTTTCCGGTTAGCTGGCTACGGGATTTTCCGTCAAGGGCATCGGCGGCGGAAGTCTTCTTACGTTTCCTTGCGATGGCATCGAGGGCGGTACTTCCCGCGCCGTGCGTGCCCTTCTTGCCGACGGAATAGAGGTCACCCTTTAAGGCTTTGGCGCTCTTATCTGCTTTTCCACCAGACCGGTATTGACGGCATCCGTCTTTTCGGTCTTGAGGAGATTGCTCATGCTTTCTCACGGTCGTTTCCGCCGGTCGTGAAATCCGAAGCCTTCATCTGACGTTCACCGTCCTTTCCGGGGGTCTTCTTACTGGGTTGCTAGATAACGGGTTTTGCATCTTTCTTGTCCCCAAGCCCCGTCTTCTTCGTCTCATTGGGGTTCGTGGAGAACAGGTCATAGAGAACGTTGCCGGACGGGAACTTGCCGCGAATCGGCACGCGGGCGTTACCTGCGATGAGCAGGCCGTCGCCCGGCTCTGCGGACTCGTCTATGCATTCCTCCTCCTGCTCGGACAGGTTCAAAGTTCCGCCCACTTCATACGGTCAAGCGGGGACTGCTTGAGAAGCATGAGGAAGTCCGCGTTAAGGACGATATTTCGCGCCGCTTCGTTGGCGAGCATCGCCGTGGCGTTCTGACTGATACCCGTCAGCAAAAGTCCGAATTTTCGACCTCATTCGAGAAGCGGGAGAAGTAGTTAAGTACCGTCGGGTACGCGAACATACTCTGCATCTCCTCGACGTAGAGCCATGTGCGGACGTTTCGCTTTGCATTGAAGTACATGCGGTTGCGGACGGCTTCGCAGACATTGATGAGGGCGAAGACCAGCATGGAATCCGGCAGGTCTTTCAGGTTGAAGTCCACGATGCGGGTGTTGAAATCGACGTTGCTCTGATGGTTGAAGAAGTTCATAGAACCTTCACGAATCGCTCGTAACGGAGTGCGATGACCTGTGCCTGCTCCTCCGGCTGCTCGTTCGCGGCATCGTAGAAGTCCTGTAAGGTCGGCGGAAGATTGTCTCCGCGCTCTGCGGCCTTCTGGAAGGCAAGCTCGGTGCAGCGCTGTACGAGTGACTGGTCAACCTCAGAGAAGTTCGACCCGGCTTCGGCAGCGGAAGCGCCCGCCTGAGCTAACATCGCGTCCACCTTGAACGCAATCTGCTCGTTTCTCTCATGTGTTCCACGGATACCGTATCGAAGGGGTTCAGATGGGTTCCGGTACCCACGCCGAAGTGGTAGGTGCTGCCGCCGTAGCGTTCGGCGATAGCGGTGTACTCGCCTGCGCGGTCGATGACGTAAATCTCGTCCGTCGGATTGGAGAAGATGGTGCCCGTCATCTCGGTCTTGGTGAACATACCCTTACCGGAGCCGGTCTTGCCGCAGACGAAGCCCATCGGCGAGGTGAGCTTCTTGCGGTTGCAGACCACGAGGTTGCGGCTGTGCTTGTTCTGGCCGTAGAAGTTGCCGCCTGCATCGTCAAGCTCCTGCGTGGCAAACGGCACGAGGATGGAAATCTGCGCCGTGGTGAACATGCGGGAGATTTCCACGTGGTTATGACCGAGCGGGAGGATGGAATTAAGTCCCTGACGCTGGCGATAGTCATAGGTGTCAAGCTCGATGGAGTTCTGACGTGCCGTGGAGATGATGCGAAGTACCTGCGTATCCAGCGCTTCCTTGCTCTCCGCGTAAGTGTAGACAAGCCCCGTGAAGACATAGAGACGCTGGTTCTTGTTCTGCAAGTGGTCGAGCACGTCCTCCGTCTCCTCTTGGAGTATTTCAGCTCCTGCGGGAGGATGGAGAAGTCATAGCCTTTGTTCACTGCCGAGCGCTGTTCCTCGATGATTTCCTTGTCAATCCATGCGGAACGGTGCGCACGTAATTGATAGCCTTGGATTTATCCATGGGCTGCACGTACCACGTGATAGCCATGGGGATAGGAAGGTCTGCCATGTCGGCAAGTGCGCGGTCGGAAAGTTCCGAGCCGAACTTCTTCATCACGAGTACCTGTGCGTAGACCCCGTTATCGAGTTTTACGCAGTCGTTATAGTGGCCGTCCGGGCGGAAATCAATCTGCGTCGGTGCGATGCAGTCCTTGGTAGTCTGTAAGCGCTTGGCGGAAATATCGCGCTGGTAATCGAACAGGAACGGCTTATAGGGGTTTAAGAGTGAATGGATGACAGAAAGGCGCTGAGTGCCGTTCATAAGGTGTGCCTTGCTGCCGATGGAGTTTAGGATGCGGGAGGATTCGACCTCGATACGGGAGAGCTGACGCGCTGCATCTTCTGCGGTGTCTGCCGTCACGGAATAGGTGAGGTAGCGGTTCCTGCGGATGTTGCTGACCCCCTCCTTCACCTTATCGTTCAGGATGTTGTTGAATACCTGCGCGTCGTTCCTTACAGCATCGTTTGCCTGACGCTCCGGGTCGAAGAACTTGCGGTGACCGACCTCTTCCTTGAGGAGCGGCGTGTTGATGACGCTCATCTGCACGAGCGTATCCGCACCGAACTGGTCGTAAAGGCGGGTGATGGCGGAGAACATGGCTTTCTGCTGCTCATCGCGCACCGAATGGTAACTGGTGTCATCGAAGGCGATGGAAGAGGAAACATTCCCTCCTCCACCTCACAGATGCCGTCCTGATACATCTTGTTGTAGCCGATGTAGTTCACCACGTCTTTCGCGGAGTCGCGCTTCTTTCTGGCATCGGCCATCTTATCGGACAGCTCCTTGTCCCTGTCCTTTAACTGGGACTTGATGGAGCTGTAGGTCTTTTTCGCTTCCTTCTCGGCCTTCTTGGTTCCTTTTTCCTGCGCTTCATCTCGCGCTTGGCGTGCTTCTTCTCCTTTCGGGTCAGCTTTCCGGCACCCTGCGTGACGTGTGCGACCTGAGAGATGGCATCCATGTCGATAGCGCCGGTATCGGAGCGCAGGGGCGCGGTGTTCCCGAACCCGTCACCGGATGCGTGGACGAACGCGTCCACGTCAAATGCGGCGTTAAGAGATGACCCGTCCTGCCCTTGGGGAGTAGGATTCGATGCCGCGAAGGTTTCCCTGCTTTCGGTAGTGTTTGCCATAGATAGTTCCTTTCTGCTTGCTGTTTTCCGACTCGTCAAGAAGCCCACGCACCAAAACGGCAACGAGACGGCGTAGATAAAATAGGTGCAATCGCTGACGTTCAGCCCCAAAACGAAGTAGATGTAAAGCCCGGCAAGTACCGAGACAGAAAGCGCACCCGTGATGGATACCAGGGTGCGCATGGTCATCTTGCCTACGATTTTGGGCTGATACTCGGCGATATCCTTGTGTACTGCTACAGAGAGCATGTTAGATATCGCTCCTTTCTAACCCGCGAGGGAACCCCAGTTGATACCGGTCTTGAAGTACACGGCAGCACCCACGACGATGGCACCGCCGATAATCATGGCGAGGCACCGGAGAGCTGACCGCCGCCGCCCTGCATACCGTCCTTGATGGTAAGACCAAGGTTCACAAGGCCGAAGACGATGAGGATGCCGCCGAGGGCGGTCACACCATCAGAGAGAAGGTTTTTCACGTTTTCCAGCATGGTTGATTCCTTTCTTTCTTGTTTACTTGTTTTCTAGTAACCGTACAGATGGGCAAAGGCGATACAGGTAAGTCCCGCGACGATGATTGCAACGGCTTTCCGTATCTCTCCGCCCCCGCCGCGAAGAAGTCCCGCGAGGGTCATCCCAAGATAGATGATTCCCACGACGGTGAATGCGCCCGCAGCGGTTCCTATCGCCGGGGCGGCGAGTTTGACGAGTGTTTCCAAGTTCCTTCCTCCATTCGTCCCCTTTCTGCCTTTTTCGCGTGGCATTTCTCTTAATTATAAGTGACTACCGGTTCAGCAATTTACCCAGAAGCCTTTCCTTGATTTTTTCCATGCCGCCCATTTCCATGCCGTGAACTCCGCACCCATATCCTCATCGGGGGTGTACGGCTCGCAGCCGTTTTTCAGATACCGCTCGAAATCGAAGGAGTTCTTATGCAAACGCTTCCAGTTGCGCTTATCCACGATATAGCGGTATCGCTTATGGGCGTGGGGGTCGTACTTATCATCCATGAGCGGGTTGGTACCGGCGATGAGCAGGATTGCCTTTAGGCGGCTCATCTTGCCGATTTCTGCTGCGTCGATAAGGTCACGACCCTGAATCTGCAAGTTCTTACTGGCGCTTGAGGATTGTCCCGTGGACTCGTTATAAGTCATCTGATGGATGGTCTGCTTGCCAATCATCTCGCAATCTCCTTGTTGGTGGAGTTGGACTTGCCACCGAGGAAGAGCGTCGAGTCGCAGCAGTCGATGATGGTCTGCGCCTTCTTATCGTATTTGCTTTCCAGCTGGCTCATGGATTGCAGGATGATGGTGATGCCGATGTTACGGGAACGGGTGACCGCGATGGCTCCTCAATCTGCGGGATAGTGCCGATGTTGGCGAACTCATCGAAGATGAAATGCACCGGGGTCGGGAGTTTCCCGCCATAATCCGAAAGAGCTTTTCGGCACAGCTGGTCGATGGTTTGCCACATGAGGATGGCGAACAGGAAACTGAGGTTTTGTCGGTATCGGAGAGGATGCCGAAAATCGCCACCTTCGCATCCGGGTCACCAAGGGTGTCAATCTCCATCTCGTCATAGGTCAAAAGCTCGCGCACGCCGTCCGTCGCGATGGGCGCAAGGCGCACGTTGCAGGAGATGAGGATGGATTTTAAGGTCTTGCCTGCGGCCACCTTGAAGTTCTTGTAGTTCATCAGGGCGAAGTCCTCGTCGGCGGAAAGTCCCCCGCAGTCGGCGGGCTTCACACCGTCGGAGTTGCGCTTGAACTTACTGGGCACCCAAGACCAGCCGTTATCTGCCTGCTTGGTGCCAAAGCTCCTTGAGAGACCGGCATTTCCCGCAGCGTCAGGAGAAGAGCCGTCGTTTTGCTTGTACTTCTTGCCCTCCTCGATTTGGAGGAACATGAGGTCAAGAGCGGACTTGAAGTTCTCATCGTTCTCTCGTGCTTCCGCAAGGGAGAGGAGCGTGAGAAGCGAGGACATGTTGTAGTCCTTCGCCGGGAACCAGTCACGCAGCAAGGCGATAAGCGCCGTGTAGAGCATCTTCTCCGCGTTCTCCCAGAACGGGTCACCGCTCGATTTCCCTCGGGGTTCGTGTTCATAATGAAGCAGTTCACGAAGGAGAGAATATCGGTATCCGTCTTCACGTACTTTAACGGGTTGTAGTGCATGGACTCATCAAGGTTGATGGTATTGAAGCTCTTGAGCTTATAGCCGTTGTCCGTGAACAGGTATCCGGCATCCTTAAGAAGGGTGCCCTTCGGTCGGTGACAAAGTAGCTGGTGTTGAGCTGGCAGATGTTCGGGGTCACGTAGTTAAAGGTCTTACCGGAACCGGAGCCGCCGACCACGAGGACGTTTAGGTTGCGGTCATATTCCGGGTCGAACTTGGGACGGTGCAGGGCAAGGCCGAAGTTCTTGGTGAAGAGAAGATTGTTGTCTTCGGTCTGCAAGTCCTTGAACTTCTTTCCTTCCT
>ENA-OQEB01000344-OQEB01000344.1-human-gut-metagenome-genome-assembly--contig:-NODE-344-length-19677-cov-2.085371_pt1 | contig 19677 bp, 23 predicted proteins | sample MGYA00242787_ERZ504619 | MGnify/ENA primary metagenome ERZ504619 (study PRJEB26092, sample SAMD00036317) | human gut metagenome | host: Homo sapiens | study: EMG produced TPA metagenomics assembly of... | reverse complement strand
TACGAGGCTCGTGAGCGCCTCAACAAGCAGGTGGCAGCCAATGTGAAGGCAATTTATCGAGGGAAATCCGATCCATGTCGTGAATGCATAAAAATTTAGAATTATATAAAAAAACGCAGAATGCAAAAGCATAGCATTCTGCGTTTTTTATCTCCTTTTTACTAAAACATAAATAATGACGGGAGCTCCGAAGAGCGGGGTTACGGCATTGAGCGGGATGATGCCGCCTCCTGCTGGCAATACGCAGAGGGCATTGCAGAGCAGGGCGATGGCGGAGCCCATGAGCATAGTGAGGGGCAGGAGCTGACGATGATTGTCGGTACGGATCAGGAGGCGCACGATGTGGGGCGTGGCTAGGCCGATGAAGGCGATGGGACCGCAGAAGGCGGTGACCACGGCTGTCAGGAGACCTGTAACCACTAGGAGCAGGATGCGCAATCGGCGAATGTTGAAACCCAGGTTCTCGGCGTATTGCTCGCCCAGGAGCAGGGCGTTGAGGGGCTTTACCAGCAGGAGCGAGAGCAGCAGGCCGATGAGGGTGACCGTGGCGAAGTAAGGCACTTCCGTCATCGACACGTTGCCCATATTGCCCATGCCCCATATCATGTACGACTTCATGCCCTCTGCCGAACTAAAGAAATTCAAGAGTGAGATGCCGCTGCTCGCCAGATAGCCCACCATGATACCGATGATGAGCAGCACCACCTGATTGCGCACCATCGCCGAGAAGAGGGTGATGATGCCCATTACCAGCATGGCTCCGGCGAAGGCGGAGATGAGGATGGCTAGGAAGCCACCGATGGTGAGTCCGTCCAATGACAAGAAGCCGCCGATGCTGAAGCCTGCGATAGAGATATTGCCGCCGAAGGCGAGCATCACCACCGCCACAGCCAGTGCTGCTCCGCTGCTGATGCCGAACACGTCAGGCCCCGCCAGGGGATTGCGGAAGGCAGTTTGCAGCAAGAGTCCACTCGTGGCGAGGGCTGCGCCTGCCAGGAGGGCTGTGATGGCATTGGGCAAGCGGGATTCCATCACGATGTAATGACTCATCGACTCGATGGTCTCATTGGGATAATAGGAGTCTGCCGGGGTCATATCTACCCTGGGTGCGCCAATATGCTCAGCACCTCCCTCAATGGAATGCTCACGCTACCCCACGCCAGGTTGGCAAAGAACAAGGCTACTATCGCTAGCACCAACGTAATGGATATAATCGTTGTCTTCTTCATTAATATTTCTTATAGAATCTGAGTTTGCCAAACTTATCTCCTGCTTCTGGATGCGAGAGGATGATGAACTCTCGGAGCAATATCTCGGGATGGAACTGGTGAGTTCGAAGTATGGCTCACAGCTGGTATCAGTCTCGTAGATGTTGCCAGATTGGAATGCTTTCAGAGCCTGATAGCCTTGATATTCAGCTAGAAGATCCTGCTTGGTTAAAGCATTTCCGCCGAAGTATTTGAAAGCCCAGACATCCACCTGGTTGCCCTTGGCGATGATCTGTTCGGGGCTCATGGAGAGACTGCCGCTGTGCTGATCGTCGGCGAAGATATACTTGGCATGGGCATCACGCAGCAGGATGCCCATGGTGCTCTTGCCGCCCGGCACATACCATACATTGCCCGTCTTGCGCTCGGTGAGGATGGAGAGGCCCAATGGCAACTTCGCAGCCTCAGCCTTCAGCTGGAGATACTCCTTCTCGATGGCAGAGAACAGAGAATCAGCCTTCGAACTACCCAATAGCAAGCCATATAGCTTGATCCATTCCGCCCTGCCCAGAGGCGAGGTCTCCATATAGTCGGCTGTCTCGATGATAGGGATGCGGAGCTTGTCAAGCTTGCCATATCCACCGCTGTTCTCGAAGGGCGATATGAGCAGAGCCTCGGGATGGAGGCGATGATGCGCTCGATATCCGGCTGCATGCTGGAACCGCAGTCCATGATAGGATGGGCTACCTTGCATCTGCCTGCGCCCTACTCTTGATTTCAGGGATATTGATATAGTCCTTGTCGCACACGCCGTGATGGCATTCTGGCAGCCCAGCTCGGTGAGGAGCTGGCAGTGAGGGGCGGTGAATACGAGGTTGCTTGTGAGCGGAGTGCGCACGGTGTCGGTCTTCACGCCCAGGGTGGCAGCCGCCTTGCCTTCGCCATGAGCCTGCCCTGCGAGCTTAGCCATGGTGGCATCTCCCTCCTTGCCCTTAGGCACCAGGATGTAGCGGTGCAGCTCCGTACCCTCCTTCCAGGGGTTATGCACCTTCACTTCCGTATAGCCCTGCTCATCGTGGCTCACGATGGTGAGCAGCTGTGCATACTTCATCTGGAGGGTATCTCCCCCCTCCTCCATTCCAGCCGCCGTCTTTCCGCCCTGGCAAGAGAGCAATCCCAGGCTGCTAATCATCAGGATAGCCATCCAAGCCATCCCCATTCTATTTTGCATTCTCATTTATCTCTACGATTTTGTTTCTATTGGGCAAAGATACAACTTTTTCCCCAATTCCGCCCCCTTCTTCTATTAAAAATTATCTTCTCTTCTTCCCAAACAATTCAGAATGAGTACCAAGTCTTAACAAATCAATGACATCACCATCAATCCAAATCAATAAATAGTCGTCTTCTACATGACATTCCCAACACCCCTTATAATCCCCTTTCAGAATGTGAGGGTCATTCTCTTCCGGAATAGACTTTCCTTCAACGAGTAAATCTAGAATACCTTTCAAAGCTTCAACCTTCGCAGGATTGTTTTTATACTTTTTAAAGTCTTTTTTGAAGCGACTTGAATAGTGTAATCTTTTCATGCTTTCATCAAATCATTCATCAACTCGTCGACACTATCATAGACTTGCTCTTTAGCCCATTGCTCCCCTTTGTCGTAAGCTTTTTTCCAAGCCTGCGACTCACTGATAGCCTCTTTAGTTTCCTCATTAGGCTCATAGACGATTTCGTTCTTCTTAGGCTGACATTTCTTGGCCAGACTTGCCACATTAAGCATTAACTTTACCCACAAAATCATCTATACTATAGCCTATAGGGACATTTAATTGTAAATTTACTGTCTGCATAATACTTATATTTTTTCTATTTCTGATGGCAAAGATACAACTTTTTCCCCAATTCCGCCCCCTTCTTCTATTAAATAATACTAATTATCTAATATCTTGAAATATTTCTTGCAAAAAGGTGTAGAAGATTCGAGAATTTTTTTGTAACTTTGCGCCTAAGGAGCTTTTCCTCTCGTATGAGTCCTCAAAAAGCTTAAACCGAAAGTAAGGTCTCCTTCATAACCTATTAAAGAAAGGGGGCTTTCTATGGACTCGTACGCCAACGTACCACAAGACATACTGACCGCCTTTCAGGCAGCCAAAAGCTGCCTTGAAACGCTCGAGGACTTCTCGTACGACTTCCCTTGGGAGGTCGATGTTGAGGTTTCCGACATAGACGAAAGCACTTGCCTTCATCTATGCCTAGACTTCAAATCGGCTTGCGTTTCGCTCCAAAAGATACATCTCAGCCTCTCCGAGATTGCGAAAAATTACAACAATTCTTTCGTTACCGACTATCCCCTTTTCTTCCCGATGTATAAGGAACAATACCAGATGTTGATGACCGAGGATGCCCTCCGGATGATTCATAAAATGGAGGAGATGGCTGGCAGGGCTGGCGATGGAGAGATGGCTGCCAATGCCGCCCTGCCCCCTGCCCTGGCGAGGCTCTGCCAAGAGGTGGGCGCGCTGGAGGAGCTGACCCGCCATATCCTAGCCCTCTGCCAGAATACGATGGACAAGGAGAAGCGACTCAGGCAGAACCCCAAGAGGTGCGTGAAGATGCTACAGCAGGTGATAGAGGAGGCTACAAGAAACCAGCAGGGAGTGATCCAGATGTACCAGCAGATGGGCAGCAGTCTGATGCCGAAACCCCAGCCCGACGGCAAGCCGATGATGAGCGAGGTGATGAAGCAGTATGGGAGCCTGGAGGAGTTTGCCTGCGCCCAGCTACACCAGTTTTCGATGAACGACGTGAACACCTACGTGGTACAGAAAGCACTGATGGAGAGCCGGATGCAGGGGCTCACCGAGGAAGAGATGCTCTGGTGGGGAGAGGAGCCCGAGATGGCCCGAAAGGTGCGCTACGTGATAGAGCACCTGAACGAGCTGGACGTGGAGAGCAAGATGAGCGCCAAGGCGAGCAAGGCTGGCAGCAAGCACCTGATAGACGCCAAGTCCCTCTACATGCTGATGAAGTGGGCTCATCTGGCGGATGCCACCACCCAAGTGTCGGTGCCAGGATTCTTCCGATACTTCAGGAGTGTATACCGGGGGCGCTGGAGCTGCCATCCGTATCCAACTACCATAAATATAAGAGCAAAAACTCGCCCCAGGAGTATCAGCAGTTCCTGCAGAAGATAGACCAGTTGCTCCAAAACAGGAAGCAGAAAGCCATTCAAGTGGCACTGCAAGCCGAAATTTGAGCCCCGAAATACCGAAGCGGAGTAGATATTTGATGATTTTTCCCCCACTGGAGTGGATGACACGGAGTAGATGTCATCCACTCTTTTCGTCTACTCCAGCCACTTTTCATCCACTCCCCCATGGCGAGTGCATACACTCGGGCGGTGGGAGTGGACGGACAGAGCCTCCTGCGTCCACTCATCCCCCACAACGAGTAGACGACCCGTCGCCATCCCGTCCACCACATCCACCGCGCACCATCTACCCTCCTCATATCCAGCCACTTCCCCCTCCAAGAAAGCCTCTACCAAAAAGTTTGCGCATTCTCCATTTTCCCCTTATCTTTGCACCCAGGAAATCCATTCTCGATGGCATAGCTACCCATCGCCCTCTCCCCCCAGCTGCCTTAACCCAAAGGTCTCCAGCCAGGGAGAAAGGACCGCTGGAGGATGGATGATACCGCCCTCGGACAGACTCAGTCTTGAGACCCTGATATCACTGACCGGGAAGAATAAGAACATGAGAAATAATAGGACAAAGGATTCTTCTGAAAAGAATCAAGTAAAGGGTGCTAATCCTCCGAAAATTAAGATTATCGGTTGGTTTAAATTTCCCGTCTTCATCGCAGAAGACCACCGTGTAGAGCAGCTCATTCAGCATGAGGGCATGAAAGGTTTTGGGCTTTACGTCAGTATTCTGTGTAGAATCTACTACAAGAAGAGTGAATGTATCACCCGTGATGAATTACTCTCCATCAAGGAGAAAGGATGCACTAAAGACACTCTCAAAAAAGTGGCATTCAATTATGGATTGTTTGATATAGACGAGAATAATCATGTCACATCAGCTATCGACTACACTGGTACGAATGATGATTTTTCATCTATCAAAGCAGTCAATAAGAATCAATCTGATGACCAATCTGATGACCAATCTGATTGCATTTCAACGCCCGTGCGCACGTATAAAGATAAAGATAATGATAATAAGAAGAATGATTATCATCATTCCAAGATTTATGATGATGATGACCCTCTGCCCCCTGTGCTGATGGACCCCATCCAGTACCTGCGCTCGCTGCCCCTGCAATCTGCCTGGGCGGAGGCGCTGCTACAGTCATTGGGCCTCTCCAACCCCATCCTGCGCCAGCTGGTGATGGGCCAGTGGGAGGAGACCAAGGCATTCCTAGCCCTGCACATGGCAAGCCAAGACAAGGCGGCGCTCCTGCTCTCGGAGCACGACGTGAAGCGATACTTCACCAATTGCCTCAACAACCCCACCACCGCCCGCAAACTGCAAGAGCACCTAGCCGCCCAGCGTGCCAAGGAGCAGGAGATGCAGCAGCAGGAGATGCGACGGCTCATGGAGAGTTAGGAGTTAGGAGTTAGGAGTTAGGAGTTAGGAGTTAGGAGTTAGGAGTTCTTGATCCTAAGACAAAAAAGTAATCATAAATTTCAATTTTCAAATTTCAATTTTCAACTTTCAATTTTCAACTTTCAATTTTCAACTTTCAATTTTCAATTTTCAACTTTCAAAATATGAACAAGACATATCACATCATGATGCGCCAGCTCGGCATCAAGCTGGAGGGCGCACGCAAGGCACAAGCCAAGAGCGGCAGAAACGATGAGTGCTACTACGCTTTCTGCCCCTGGTGCCACCACCTGAGACAGAAGAATGAGCACAAGAAGCAGAGAGAGCTGGCCCTGAACCTCACCACGGGCACCTACCACTGCTTCCACTGCGCCAAGGAGGGAAGAATGGACTCCGACCAATACATAGAGAAGAAGGAGAAGTATCTCGCATCCCGAGGCACTCACCCCCTGTCCCGCACCAGCTACAAGCTGCCCCAGATCAACCGCTCAGCCCGGGCCAGCAGTACAGCGACGGCATCGACACCCCCTTCTCGCCCGATGTGCTCAGCTACCTCACCCAGCAGCGAGCCATCCCCCTGGAGGTGCTCCACCAGATGCGCGTGGGCGAGAGCCTGATGAAGAGCGCGAAGTGCAAGGAGAAGTACGAGCACTGCATCGTGTTCAACTATTACGAGCAGGGCACGCTCATCAACCAGAAGTTTCGCTCGCTCGAGAAAAACTTCCTGATGACGCAGGGCGCCGAGCTCATCCCCTACAACATCGACGCCATCCTGGGCACGGAAGACGTGATCATCACCGAGGGCGAATTTGACACCCTGGCCCTCGTCGCCGCCCAGCTGCCCCACGCCATCAGTATGCCGAGCGGAGCCCAGGGAGGCACCTCGTGGATGGACCGCTTCTACGACCTCCACTTCGAGCCCAAGGAGCGCATCTATCTGGCCACCGACATGGACGCCCCCGGCATGAAGGCCGCCGAGGAGCTAGCCACCCGTCTGGGCCCCGAGCGATGCTACCGAGTCAGCTTCTCGCCCGACTGCAAGGACGCCAACGATGAGCTCATCCGCCACGGAGCCGAGGCCCTCAGGCAGCGCATCAAGGAGGCGCAGCCCCTGCCCCTGAAGGACATCAAGCTGCTGCCCGACATCGAGGAGGAGCTGGACACCTACTACGAGCTGGGACCGCAGGAGGGCGAGCACACGGCTGGCGTAAACCTGGACCAGGCGGGCATCTCATTCGGCCTGGGGCAGCTAGCCTCATCACGGGCCGCACGAACGATGGCAAGTCGGAATGGCTCGACGACTGGTGCTCCGACTGATGCTGCGCACCGGATGGCACACCGCCTACTGGAGTCCCGAGAACACCCAGCTGGACCACTGCCAGAAGATCATAGAGAAACTCTGCAACCGCCAACTGAAACACCAGGGACAGACGGGCGTGCAGCCCGAGATGTACCAGATGTGCAAGCAGTGGATGGCGGAGAACATGGCGTGGATAGACCTGCGCTCCAGCGAGCAGAAGCTGAAGACGCTGCTGGAGAAAGCCCAGTCATTGGTGCGCAAGATGGGCATCAAGCTGCTGGTGGTAGACCCCTTCAACTTCATCGAGAAGGAGAACGGCGCCTACATGAGCGAGAACGCCTGGGACAGCCACGTGGTGGGCACGCTCCGCGACTTTGCCATGGAGCACCAGCTGCTCATCTTCCTGGTGGCCCACCCCCGCAAGGTGGAGATGCAACTGGACGGCCGCAAGCGCCGCATCACGATGGAAGACATCTCGGGCACCGCCGACTTTGGCAACAAGGCAGACTACTGCTTCTGCGTGGACCGTGACGATGAGCGCGGGGTGGTAACCGTGAGCATAGACAAGGTGCGCCGCAAGATGTATGGATCCAAGGGCAAGCAGGCATACTTCTGGTACAAGAGAAACTGCGGCCGCTACGTGCCCTGCGAGCTGGACGCCACCACCCACAAGCCCATCTGGAGCAATGACCCCAAGTACGAGTACAACATCCAGAACTCCCACAGCAATGAGATGTGGCTCAGGCAGCCAGACCTCTTCGGCCCCGTCGAGCCGATAGAGCTTTAGGCACGGATTACACGGATTTTTTCCAAAGCATGAAGAGTAATCATAAATTTCAAATTTCAACGTTCAAATTTCAAAATAAAAATCAGATGGACGAACTCAAGGAATTTCAAATCAGAGTATACGGCAAGCAGGAGCTAGCCATGCTCTACCTGCCCACCACACACCGATGGCAGCCAAGAATGCGCTGATGCGCTGGATCAACGGCGACCAAGAGTTGCTGCAGAAGCTCAAGACAGCGGGCTATAAGCCCTGCAAAAGACCTTCAATCCCAAGCAAGTGCACTTGATATTAGAGTATTTCGATGCCCCTCCAGGCTACATCGAACTATAAAAAGAGCCTTTCGAGCCCTAAAAAAGACTGCCAAGAGCCATATTTTCCGCCATCGCCCTCCTATCGCACACCTATCGGATAGCACCCTTGGCGGAATGTAGTATCTTTGCATCGTGATTAGGAAGAACCTACTCTCCCTGCCTCCCGACGCAGCTGCCACCACTACGAGGACATAGCCTGCACCACATCGAGGACGCATTCGGAAATGCATCGAGGATGCATCGGCCGAGACATCGAGGATGCATTTCCCACGACATCGAGGATGCTGCTGCCTCTACATCGAGGATGAAAATACTGGCAGCGCCGGCGATGACACGCCGACGGCAGAAGGAGCACGGGGAGAGGAAAGTTCGAAAGAGTTATGAACCCAAAAATTTTTAAAAAACCTAAGAAGTTATGGCATTAAAAGTAAAAGCTAAGGAAAGCAACGTAGCTTTCGAGAAGAACAAGCAGAAGTGGGCTTACGTATTGACTGCCAACCTCTACAATCGACTGGACGACGACAAGGTAGTGGCAGAGGCTGCCGTGAGAAGCGGACTGCCTAAGCCAGTGATCAACGCCGCATGGGGAGCCATCGGCGAGGTGATCAAGGCATGGGTCACCGAGGGTCACTCTGTGGCTATCCCAGGCCTGGGCAGCCTCCGATTTGGACTGAAGAGCCAGTCGGTGGCCGACGTGAACAAGGTGAGCTCCGACCTCATCAACCGTCGTTACATCATCTTCACCCCTAACGTGGAGATCAAGCAGGAGCTCAACTCCACCAGCATCAACATCACCTGCTACGACCGCACGGGCAAGGTGGTGAAGCAGGTTACCTCTACCGACGACCCTGACAAGGACCCTGACGGCACAGGCGGCAATGGAGGCGGTTCCAGCACTGGCGGCACCACCCCTAACCCAGGCGAGAGCTCAAGCAACGTGGGCCTCTAGAAGAGAGGGGGAATCCATAACCCCCTCTCAAAAAAAACAAGAAGTATAACCCTTAAAATCCCAACAAATATATGAAGAAAGAAACCTGGAAGAACATCATCAACCTCATCGTAACCATCCTCACCGCCATAGCCACCACGCTGGGCGTGAGCAGCTGCACGGGAGCGATGTAGGGAAAAGTAAGAAAAAGTAAAAAGGTAAAAATGTAAAACCCAAGAAACTAAAAACCACAAAAAAGGCGCTCCCATCCCCCGAGAGAGGGAGACGAGGAGCGCCTTACCTTTTCAGTTTCCTAACATGCCCTAGCTTCCGCAGATTATAGTTCTTGCAACCACTTTCTGCCAGACTTAGTATTAAGCCATAAGCTATCGCTATGGCAACAACGCTAATCGTAGCGTAAACATAAATTAATCCTTCCATATCTTACTTTTTTAATATTCGATACCCAATATATGCTAAAACACTAGTAGACAATAAGCCAAAAACCAACAATCCCCAAACTAGCAAATCATCATATTTTTCTTTCATTACCATAGATAAAATACAACTTGCAACGTTTGTGTAAAATTGGCTTTTGCCAAGTCATAGAAAAACTTACCTAAAGTTTCTCTACTCGTTTTTTCTTTTTCTCTATCTTCTTTAGCACCCATAACAATTTCTATTTGGCAGCAAAGTTACGAAAAACTTTCGTAACCAACAAACATTTAGCCGGAAAAGTGAATGTTATCTCTCGGCGCAAGAGATTTAGCTAGGCAAATCCATCAAAAAAGGCGCCCACATCCCCTGAGAGAGGAGATGAGGAGCGCCTTACTCATTTTTGTATCTATTTGGATTGAATCAGTGAGTCAAATCCTTGGATTACTGGATAGTCTCCTCCTTCTCTACTGAGTCGAAGAACATCGCTACCTGGCCCACACCGGTCTGATACTGACGGAGCTTCTGGCCCTGGCATTATACTCTACTACGCAGCCATCGGCACTGTAGTCGGCACCATAGGCACCCTCATTGTAAGAGAGCACGAAGATGTGATGATTCACAGGGTCTACGAAGATGCCACATGGCTATATGGCAGCTCTGAGATAGAGAAGTTAGAAGCCTTGTCGCCATTTAGGGTATACAGACTTACACTGGCAGTGCCACCGAATGGAGCGTTGAGCACATAGAAAAATGGTATAACCTCAGCATTGCGGCTTGGAGAGCTAGGGACAGACAGCGCAGCATAGTTGCCATCAGCCACCTTGGTGCTCTTGCCTTCGGCAAAGTTAACCTGCTTCAGGGCATTCTCGCCTGCTGGGGTATAGTCTGGAGCAGGACCATAGGTCTGATTGTCGATGACATAGACATTGCCCCTGACTGCATATACAGATGTAGGGTTGTCGATGCCCTCCACGGTCTTGGTCTCCACCTTGCCACTAGCCAAGTCTACGGCAGAGATGTTGCCACCGCCCATACCATAGTTGCTGTTAGCCACATAGAGCTTGCCGTCGGCAGCGAGAGCCAAGCCCTCAGGGTTGTTGCCCACCAGGTACTTAGCCTGGAGGCTATAGGTAGCGGTATCCACCTTAGCCACATAGCCACCATAGGTGGTAAAATAGATGTTGCCACCATTGGCGATGATGTGGCGAGGCTCATTGCCCTCAGTGTTGCCCATCAGCTCAGTGGTCTTGATCTGCTTCACACTCTTCAGGGTCTTCTTGTCCAATACCTCGATGGTATTGCTCTGGTCCACTACGATATACATCTTGCTACCATAGATCAAGCCATCATTGGCAGTATTGCCGAGGCTACGACCATTGGCAGCCTTAAACGCATTCTGGGTGGCTTTGCTAGAAGCATAGTCGATGGCTGTGAGCGAGCTCTCGATGTTGCTGTACATAGCACCCGAATTTACGATGTAGGCACCGTGCTGTAAGTTACAGTCTGCGTCTTGGGAGCGTCATCGTCATCGCTACAAGAGGTCATCACCGCTGTGCCCATCAAGAGCACGGCAAAAGCTAACAAATACTTTTTCATCTTTTCTTTTTCCTTTTTTTATATTATGTAATGTTCGAATTTATTATGTAATGTTCAAAAAAAATATCTTCCGCCATTTCTGGCTTATATATATAATAATGTACGGGTACATTAATATATTCAAAAACTATAGTTCACACTCATCTCCCAGCTGCGTCGAGGCATCGGATAGTGGCCGATGATCTCATACTGCTTGGCCAGCAGATTCTTCACATCGCCACGCAGTGTCCATCTGCCAGCGAGCGATAGAGCGTCAGTCCCCAGTCCCAGAAGCCACTCACCTCGGTGCCCTCATAATGATTGTTGTTGGCCCAGCGGCTGCTCATGCCCTGCCCATGCAGCGACACGCAGACCCAAGGATTCTCCCACCCCAGAGCCACGCTGCCCGCATGTCGAGGCGTATAAGCCACCTGCTTGCCATAATGGGGCGAGGCCGAGTCGCTATGGTTCAGCACCTGCTGATAGCTATAGCCGCCCATGAGCGAGAGGCGATGGCCCGGCACCGTCCTGCCAGAGGTTAGCTGGCGAGCAGGCACCAGATTCCACTCAGCCCGCAAGGAGGCATCCAAGCCTTCACATCCACCCGACCCAGATTCTCCGTGCGCCAGATGAACATATTGTAGGGCACGCCCACTATCTTGTCCTTCACCCGGTTCAGATAGCCATCCACGGTCATTTGCATCTCCCAGACAGCAGGCTGGCATGATGCCACGTCACTCCCACATTGAGCTGCCTAGCCTTCTCCGCCCGGAGGTCGGTGCTGCCATAATGGAAGAAATAACTCTCATTGAAGGTAGGCACCCTGAAGATGTCCTTATAGGAGGCTCTGAGATACAGCTCGTCATGAACTCCCGAGTTCTGACCAGACCTACCGTCCAGCACCCTGTAAGATGCCGATACCGACGGAGAGAACCGCCTCATATCCCTGGCAGCCTCGCCCAGCTTGGCACCATTGAGATAGATGGAGCCCAGCAGTCGGGCTAGCACAATGAGTCTATGGGCAGAATACTTGGCAGTGACAGACTGCAAGATGCCATGGCGATGGGGATGCTGATCCGTCGGGAGCGTGCTGTTCAGATTTTGCAGCATCCAGTCGGCAGAATAGTCCACCGCCCAGTGATCAGAGGGCATCCACATCAGTGCGCCCGATGCGTAATATTCTCGCTGCCAGTAGGTAGCGTCGTTGCGCCGCCCTGCCACGAGCGAATCCCGGTAAGCCGACGAGCTCCAAGAGGCCTTGGCATTCACCTTCCACATCCACTGCTCGTTGGGGCTTCTGCCCTGCCACCTCATCTGTCCGAAGAGGTGGCGATCTCTCAGCCTCTCGGCAGAAAGATTGGTGTAATATCTCACGATGCCAGGCAGCTGGCGGTCGTTGTCATAGTAATACACCTTGGTCCAGAGCTGCTGGCGGGCAGCCAACCGATAGTGCAGGTTGAGCTCGGCATGGCCGCTGTTCATGCGGCTGTTGGTGCGCCGCTCATGGCTGGTGGCAGTGCCATTATAGAGGATGAAGGGATAGTCATTCTCGGCATACACATACTCGCCTAGCGCCGAGAGCGTGAGCCTATCGCCCAGGCGCTGCACATAGCGCACATAGGGCGATGTATAGCCAAAGGAGCCCAGTCGGAGCTGAGTGGTGAGATGCGGCAGATGATCGGCAGGCACATCGCCCAGCGTTTCAATGGCGAGCAGAGCTGCCACCGATGCCTGGCGGGCAGGCTGGAAGATATCCTCGTTGTCGCCGATGGTGAGTCGGAGGGCCTTCACATGGTCCAGCGAATAGCGGGACAGGTCTATCTCCTCCTTGGCTCTCGCTGAGCAGGATGCCGTCGTAGCTCACGCCCGTATGCTGCGCACCCAGTCCACGCACCGATACGGTCTTCATGCCTCCAGCCCCGCCATAGTCGCGCAGGTTGATGCCCGGCATTCGGTGCAGCGCATCCGCCATGTCGGTCACGCCCAGCCTGAGCATCTCCTCCTGCCTCAATAGTTGCAAGGGAGCCGTGGAGCTGAGCATCTTCCTGCTGTTTGCCCTCACCTCCACCTGCCCCAGCTGGTGCTCGGCATGGAGGAGTCAGTGGTCTGTGCAGCAGCAGCCATGGGCCATCCTGTAGATGCCACGGCAGCCGCCCCAGGCAGGGCCAATAGCCAAGCCAAGGCAGTGAGAAAGGATGTTCCCAATGTCTTCATTCTGTTCCTTTTACGTTCTAAAATGTATTGCGCCATCCCTAGCCCAATCCGCGAGGCTGGATGGCAGGCACCACTCCCTCATCAGCATATCTGCTTGCGTGGGAGCGATGGCAACGGCAGGTCTTCTGGCTTGCATCCTCAAAACTCGGGGCAAGCGGTCTTCCCGAAAAAATGTCAGTGACCATCTGGCTTGCCCTAATAAGACGCTTACAGCAGCGCGACTGCTCGGGCTTCTCACCCGATTCCCTTTTAATCACTGCCCACCCCCTCTCTGATAGATGGATGCCTGGAGCGGCACGGGGCTGCAATGAACCAATTGCGGGTGCAAAGGTACGATGAAAAAACGAAAACACCAAATAAATGAGGAAAAAAGTAAAAGGAGGAGGAGAAAAGAAAAGGGAAGAAAAGTTTCGCAACTTCTCTTCCCCAAGCCATACGTAATAAATACCTATGCATTCCCCTCAAGCATAGGATTATTACCCAAACAATCTATTTTGCCTTAATCACACTAATATCATTGAAATCCTATCTGTATATAAATAGGAAAGCTCATTTATTCTTAGTCTTATTCTTACAGCAGCGCCACATAGTCGGCCGCTATATCAATCAGCTTCTTGCGACGAGCCACACCGATGATGTAGTGCGCCTCCTTGCTGGAGCAGTGGAAGTGCTTCTTCACGCCCTTCACAAGCTCTTCCTTACTGATGGAATGCACACCCTTGGGGTATGAACTGGATGGCCTTCTCTATGTCCGACATCTTATATTCCAAATGCCTCTTGTGGAAATAAGATGATATAATGATGGTGAATACGATCACCAGCACTATGATGATAAATAACACTGACTGATTCATAATCCAATATTTTTCTATTTTAATTCGGTATTCGCGATAGTGACTATCGGCATTTCATCGGCAAATATAGCAAAAAATATCGAAACCAAAGCAATTTTCCGCTACTTTTTTTTAAAAAACATCATTTTTCTATCGTTTTTTGCGATAAATGCTTGTTTATTCAAATATTTTGCGTATATTTGCAACATAATAACAACATATAAACTACACATCTCCGCACCCACGTGTGCGCATACGTGTACCTACTTAAATAATAAACATAATGCAAGAAACCGTAAAAAAAGTCTTGACGGGCGACTTTAACCGCAAGAAAGCGCTGCTGTTTCTCATCACCGCTTTCTGTACGCTCGTAGTATGGAATCTGCCATCGACAGCTTTGGCATCGAGGGACTCACCGTAGTGCAACAACGCGTCATCGCCATCTTCGTCATGGCAGTGATGCTCTGGCTCACCGAGGCCATCCCCGCCTGGGCCACCAGCGTAGTCATCATCTTTGTGCTGCTATTCTTTGTCAGCGACTCCGCCTTTGCCGTGATGCAGGGTTCGGAGGGACAGTATGGCGCCCTCTTGGACTATCAGGGTGTGATGGCATGCTTTGCCGACCCTACCATCATCCTCTTCCTGGGCGGTTTCATCCTGGCCATCGCCGCCACCAAGAGCGGCCTGGACGTGCTCATGGCAAAGACGCTCATGGCGCCCTTCGGCCACAAGTCGGAAAACGTGCTCCTGGGCTTCATGCTCATCACCGGCATCTTCTCTATGTTTATCTCCAACACCGCCACAGCAGCCATGATGCTCACCTTCCTCACCCCTGTGTTCAAGTCATTGCCTCCAGGCGGCAAGGGCAGAGTGGCGCTCACCATGGCCATCCCTATCGGAGCCAACCTGGGCGGTATGGGAACCCCTATCGGAACCCCTCCTAACGCCTTCGCATACAAGGTGCTCAACGACCCTGCCGGACTGAACCTGGGCTTGGGCTTCGGCGACTGGATGATGATCATGACCCGATGGTCATCCTCATGATCCTCATCGCATGGCTCATCATCCGCAAGATGTTCCCATTCCAGCAGAAATATATCGAACTGAAGATAGAGGGCGACGTGCAGCACAACTGGCGCACAGCCGTAGTGGGAGCCACCTTCTTCCTCACCATCCTGCTCTGGGTGTGCGGCAAGCAACTGGGCGTCAACGCCAACACCGTGGCCATGCTGCCTATCGCCGTATTCGCCTTCACGGGCGTGGTCACAGCCAATGACCTCAAGGACATAGACTGGGCAGTGATCTGGATGGTGGCAGGCGGATTCGCCCTGGGTCTGGCGATGAACGGCACGGGCCTGGCAGAGGCTGCCGTGAAGAGCATTCCGTTTGGCGAGTTCAATCCACTGGTCATCATGGTGGTATCAGGCCTGGTATGCTTCGCGCTGAGTAACTTTATCAGCAACACCGCCACCGCCGCCCTCCTCATCCCTATCCTCACCGTGGTATGTGCGGGCATGGGCACCAAGCTCGATAGCATCGGCGGCACCAGCACCATCCTGATAGGTGTGGCTGTGGCAGCGAGCTGCGCCATGTCGCTCCCTATCTCCACCCCTCCTAACGCCATCGCCTACTCCACTGGCTTATCCAGCAGAGCGACATGGTGAAGGCTGGAGCCACCATCGGCGTCATCAGCATGATCATCGGCTATGCCGTGCTCATCTTCTTCTGCCGCATGGGCGTGCTGTAAGAATTAATAATTTATAATTAATAATGAAGAATTAGGCTAGCGCCATCAAGAGAGAGGGGGCTAGCTTAATTCTTTTTTTATACCATCCCACATAATTATCAATTATTAATTATTAATTATTAATTATTTTTCGTATCTTTGCACCCGCATTCATCAATCAAAGACTAGAACAAGAAGACAATGAAAAAGATAGTTATCGGAATAGACGTGGGCATATCCACCACCAAGATAGTGGGCATCGACCAGAACGGCATGGTGATCAGCCCCATCCGCATCAAGGCCACCGACCCCATCACATCGCTCTACGGAGCCTTCGGCAAATACCTGCACGACAACAAGATTGCCCTGGACGAGGTGGAACAGGTGATGCTCACAGGCGTGGGCGCCGCCTACATCGACGAGCGCATCTACGGGCTGCCTACCTCCAAGAGCGAGGAGTTTGTGGCAGACGGACTGGGCGCACGCTATGAGAGCAAGCTGGACCGCATGATCGTGGTGAGCATGGGCACGCACATCGCTCGTGAAATGCGACGGCGACAGCATCAAGCACATCGGAGGCATCGGCATAGGCGGAGGCACACTGGCTGGCCTGAGCCGCATCATGCTCAAGACCGATGACGTGAAGCAGATCACCAACCTAGCAAGGAGGGCGACGTGTCCAAGATCAACCTCCTCATAGGCGACATCAGCGCCAAGCCGCTGCCCGGACTGCCAATGAACGCCGTGGCATCGCTCTTCAGCAACGCCAAGGCCAACGCCAGCCGTGAAGACATAGCCAAGGGACTCATCTGATGGTGCTCCAGGCTATCGGCTCAGCCACCATCCTCTCATCCCTGGAGTCGGGCATCAAGGACTTCGTGCTCATAGGCAATCTCACCCTCATGCCACAGTGCAGAGAGGTATATCCTGCCATGGAGAAGCTCTACGGAGTGCGCTTCCACATCCCGAAATACTCCGAGTTCTGCACCGCCATCGGTGCGCCCTAGACTACACAAGAAACACCAAGAAGTGAGCCACAAAGCACACAATGGCGCAACATATTGATATAAAGCAACTTAAATGTTGGAAAACAGAATTTTGTAAAAGTTTTCCAAAACATTTTCTTTTACCACTGATTATCAACGACTTAATATTATTTAACAATAAAAAAGTTGTCCAAAAGATACAACTTTCAACTTTATTTATTACCTTTGCAATGTCGAAAACAAGGTAATAACTTACACTAATCGACATAAGGACTTATAACTAAGCATTTTAATCAACAATCGTAAAAGTAAAGCTAGAAATGATTCAAACAGTAGTAAAGCGTGACGGACGCATCGTTGGATTCAACGAACAGAAAATTATGGCTGCAATCCGCAAAGCCATGTTGCACACCGACAAGGGTGAAGACACCAAGTTGATCGAGCAAATCACAGACCATGTATCTCAGCGTGGCAAGAGTCAGATGAATGTAGAAGCCATTCAGGACGCCATCGAGATGGAGCTGATGAAGAGTGCCCGTAAGGACGTGGCACAGCGCTACATTGCCTACCGCAACCAGCGCAACATCGCCCGCAAGGCTAAGACCAGAGACGTGTTCATGAGCATCGTGAATGCCAAGAACAATGACATCACCCGTGAAAACGCCAACATGAATGCCGACACTCCTGCCGGCATGATGATGAAGTTTGCTTCTGAGACCACTAAACCATTCGTCGACGACTACCTCCTCTCTGAGGATGTGCGCGACGCCGTCATGCACAACTATATCCATATCCACGACAAAGACTATTACCCTACCAAGAGTCTCACCTGCGTGCAGCACCCGCTGGACATCATCCTGAAGCACGGTTTCACCGCCGGCCACGGATCCAGCCGCCCTGCCAAGCGCATAGAGACAGCAGCCGTGCTGGCATGTATCTCACTGGAGACCTGCCAGAACGAGATGCACGGAGGTCAGGCCATCCCAGCCTTCGACTTCTACTTGGCACCATACGTACGCATGTCGTACCAGGAAGAGGTGAAGAACCTGGAGAAGCTCTCGGGCGAAGACCTGAGCGACCTCTACGACGCACCTATCGACGACTACCTGGAGAAGCCTCTCGACGGACTGGAGGCAGAGCTCGTCTGGAGCAGCATGCCATCAACAAGACCGTGAACCGTGTACACCAGGCGATGGAGGCATTCATCCACAACATGAACACCATCCACTCTCGTGGCGGTAACCAGGTGGTATTCTCCAGCATCAACTATGGTACCGACACAAGCGCCGAGGGTCGTTGCATCATGCGCGAGATCCTGCAGAGCACCTACCAGGGCGTGGGCAATGGCGAGACTGCCATCTTCCCTATCCAGATATGGAAGAAGAAGAGAGGCGTCAACTATCTGCCAGAGGACCGCAACTACGACCTCTACCAGCTTGCCTGCAAGGTAACAGCTCGCCGATTCTTCCCTAACTTCCTGAACCTGGACGCCACCTTCAACCAGAACGAGAAGTGGTGTGCTGATGACCCTGAGCGCTACAAGTGGGAGATCGCTACCATGGGCTGCCGCACCCGAGTATTCGAGGATCGCTGGGGCGAGAAGACCAGCATCGCTCGTGGCAACCTGAGCTTCTCTACCATCAACATCGTGAAGCTCGCCATCGAGTGCATGGGCATCGAGGACGAGAAGCAGCGCATCGACATGTTCTTTGCCAAGCTCGACAATATCCTCGACATCACAGCCAAGCAGCTGGACGAGCGCTTCCAGTTCCAGAAGACAGCCATGGCCAAGCAGTTCCCTCTCCTGATGAAGTATCTCTGGGTGGGCGCAGAGAACCTGAAGCCAGAGGAGACCATCGAGAGCGTGATCAACCACGGCACCCTGGCATCGGCTTCATCGGACTGGCAGAGTGCCTCAAGGCGCTCATCGGCAAGCACCACGGAGAGAGCGAGAAGGCGCAGGAGCTGGGCTTGAAGATCATCACCTATATGAGAGACCGTGCCAACGAGTTTAGCGAGCAATATCACCACAACTACTCTATCCTAGCCACACCAGCCGAGGGCTTGAGTGGCAAGTTTACCAAGAAGGACAGAAAGCAGTTTGGCATCATCCCAGGCGTTACCGACCGTGACTACTATACCAATAGTAACCACGTGCCAGTATACTACAAGTGTACCGCCCTGCAGAAGGCTAAGATCGAGGCTCCTTACCACGACCTGACCCGTGGCGGCCACATCTTCTATGTAGAGATAGATGGCGACGCTACCCACAACCCTTCTGTCATCGCCAGCGTAGTGGACATGATGGACAAGTATAACATGGGCTACGGCTCGGTGAACCACAACCGCAACCGCTGTCTGGACTGCGGCTACGAGAATGCTGACGCCGAGCTGGAGGTATGTCCTAAGTGTGGCAGCCACCACATCGACAAGTTGCAGCGCATCACCGGCTACCTGGTAGGTACCACCGACCGCTGGAACAGTGGCAAGTTGGCTGAGCTTCACGATCGTGTAACCCACATCGACTCACCAAAGAAGTAATATAAGTTAGGAGTGAGGAGTTAGGAGTTAGGAGTTGGGAGTTGGGAGTGAGGAGTTAGGAGTTAGGAGTTAAATGTTAGATGTAAAAGTGGATACCTTTGGACTGAAAGGCAACTCCAAACTCCTAACTCCTCACTCCTAACTCCTCACTCCTAACTCCTCACTCCTCACTCCAACTCCAACTCCTAACTCCTAACTCCTACATCTCCTACTT
>ENA-OQEB01000343-OQEB01000343.1-human-gut-metagenome-genome-assembly--contig:-NODE-343-length-19693-cov-3.020393_pt1 | contig 19693 bp, 27 predicted proteins | sample MGYA00242787_ERZ504619 | MGnify/ENA primary metagenome ERZ504619 (study PRJEB26092, sample SAMD00036317) | human gut metagenome | host: Homo sapiens | study: EMG produced TPA metagenomics assembly of... | reverse complement strand
AGAACAGCGCACAGAGCATCACCGCGCCGAATGCGCCGCCGAACCCGGCCCACGCAAAACTGACGATGCCAAAGACGCTGGAATCCGGGTCGCGGGCCAGCACCACGCCCACCACGCTGACGCACACGATGGTCAGACGGGCGGCAAACAGGCTCTGCTTCTCGCTGAGCTTGAGGTGCGCGAACTCCTGCAAAATGTTCTGGGAGACGCTGGACGCCGCTGCGAGCATCTGGCTGTCGGCAGTGGACATGGTCGCGGCCAGGATACCGGCCAGGATGAGGCCCGCCAGCACGGCGGCCAGTGCGCCGTGGGCGCTGATAAGGCTGGCAACGCGGACGATGAGGGTCTCACTGGTCGAGCCGCTCAGGAACTCCAGCGCGCCCGCCTTGGTCATGCCCAGGCCCACCATGCCGATGACGATGGAGGCCGTCATGGCGATGACCACCCACACCGAGGCGATGCGGCGGCTGAGGACCAGCTTTTTCTCGTCCTCAATGGCCATGAAGCGGAGCAGGATGTGGGGCATTCCGAAGTAGCCCAGGCCCCACGCCATGGTGGAGACGATGTCCAGCAGGCTGTACGAGGCAGCTGTGTTGGTGTCCGCATTGTGGCTGGCCAGCATGGTCAGGTAGCCGGGCAGGCTCTGCGCATTGGCGACCACAGCGTCCCAGCCGCCTGCCACGCCCACGCCGTAGACCAGAACGGCGATGAGTGCCAGCGACATGACGATGGACTGGATGAGGTCGGTGGTGGTCACGGCGCGGAAACCGCCCAGGATGGTGTACCCCACGATGACGAGGCCGAGACCCGCATCGCCGCCATGTAATCCACGCCGAACAGGCTGTGGAACAGCTTGCCGCAGGCCGCAAAGCCCGATGCCGTGTAGGGCACAAAGAAGACGATGATGATGACCGCACCCAGTGCATTGAGCAGGTTGCGCTGGTCATGGAACCGCAGCGATAAGAACTGCGGCACCGTGATGGCGTCCAGGTTGGCCGAGTACCGCCGCAGCCGCCGGGCCACGATGAGCCAGTTCAGCCAGGTGCCCAGCGCCAGACCGATGGCCGTCCAGCCGGGGGACGCGATGCCGCTCAGGTACGCAAGGCCGGGCATTCCCATCAGCAGCCAGCTGGACATATCGCTGGCCTCGGCGCTCATAGCCGTGACCAGCGGGCCCATCTTGCGCCCGCCAAGGTAAAAATCGGTGCTGTCGTTGTTGGACTTGCTGTAGGCAAATCCAACGAGCAGCATCGCCGCCAGATAACCAACGATGGTAACAATGATACAGAGATCGCTCATATTCCTTTCCTCCTCTACTTTCCCATTTGGAAGGACGCTCTGATTTTACCACGGTAAAGCATCAAAGTGCAAGGTTTTTTGAAAACTTCGGCCCTATTGGCAAAAAGTCCGCGTCCGGCGCACGGAAAACCCGCAAAACGACCACAATGCACCCGCCGTTTCCCTCTGCCCGCGCCGTCTCTTCTGCGGGGCGGAACGGCCCGGCACAACAAAACGCCCGGTTCCTGTGCGGCACCGGGCGTTTTGTCTTTATGGAGAAATGAAAATGATGAAGGTAGATGGCTGTTTTCAGTTCTTCTTGGCTTCGCTTCGGGGAAGATGATCTTGTTGACGAAGAAGAAGATGATCATCGAGATGCCGCCGTTGAGCACGGTGGTGCCGATGTTGTAGATGAAGTCGGGCACCAGCAGACCGGCCACCGCGACCCAGATGCAGTTGATGGAGTTGACGATGCAGGTGATGACGCAGAAGGCCAGCACGTACCAGCCGATCTGCTTGGCCAGATTGCCCTTGCTGCGAAACACAAAGCTGCGCTGGATGGGGAAGTTGATGCACTCGCCCACGATCATGGCGACCATGTAGGCGCAGAAGTAGGGCAGGCCGCCGTGGGCAGCGTCATAGCCGAGGATGTTCCACTTGAAAGTCTCCCCGAACAGGTGATGTCGATGCCCGGCCAGCCGAAGTCCACCACCGGCAGGCTTGCAAACGCCTTGGGCAGGAATTGCAGCAGCAGGTACTTGAACACCGTGATGAGGTTGGAGACGATGACGAACAGACCGCCCTCACGCACCCACTTGGCAGCGGCGGGGTGCTTGGCCGCGAAGTTGTTCCAGAAGTTCATAGCAGTTCTTCCCTTTCAGCTGTTTTTCAGGCGTTTTTCCATCGCGCCGTTCTGGGCGATGTTCTTCACAGCCTCCACGATGACCCGCAGCAGACCGATGATCCAGAAGCCCTGCGCTTCCATCACGATGCCGTCCACCATGCCCATGCTGATGGCGCCGTTGGTCATCTTGGCCAGCGCGCGCAGCGGCATGTTGTACTGGAACAGGATGTTCAGGTCCGGCTTGCCGCGCTGGATGCTCCGCTTGAGCAGCAGGCCCAGCACCGCCGCCACGAGCCAGCCCAGCGGGCTGCGGCCGTGGCCCAGCTCGCCCAGCGTCATGTTGCGGTCGATCCGGATCTTGTCCTCCGGGATGGGACGGCCCAGCAGGGCGGTAAACTCGGCATCCGGAACGCTGGTGATCTCACCCGTCCTGTAATGAGGCAGATCCACGCTCTGATAAGGGTCCGGCGCACCGAACCCAGCACCACGACCTCCGCCGTCAGGCGGATGTCGGCGCTGGAAGCGCCCACGCGGAGCTGATAGCTGCCGCCTTCGACCTCCCAGCTGTCGGTGGCCACGTTCCAGTAGCGGTAGGCCTTGTCGTCCAGCGGGATGGAGACGGTCTTGCTCTCGCCTGCTTCCAGCCAGACCTTGGCAAAGCCCTTGAGCTCCTGTGCGGGGCGGAAGACTTTGGCGTCGGGCTTGTCGACGTAGAGCTGGACGATCTCGGCACCGGCGCACTTGCCGGTGTTGGTCACGGTCAGGGTCACGCCCTCCGGTGCGGCCTTGAGGTCTTTGTAAGCAAAGGTGGTGTAGCTCAGGCCGTAGCCGAAGGGGAAGGCCACGGGCCTGCCCGCCGTCTCAAAGTAGCGGTAGCCCACATACAGGCCCTCGCGGTACTGGACGGTGCGGCCCTCGCCTGCGAAGTGGTCTTTCACCGGGGAATCGCTGTAAGCATTGGCCCAGGTCTCGGCCAGCTTGCCGCCGGGGCAGACCGTGCCGGTCAGCACGTCCACCAGAGCGCCCGCACCGGCCTGACCGCCCAGGCAGCCGTAGACCAGCGCCTTGCAGTCTTTGAGCCACGGGGTCTCCAGCGAGGACCTGCGCTGAGCAGGACGACCACGTTGGGGTTGACCGCGGCGACCGCAGCCAGCAGATCCAGCTGGTTCTGCGCCAGCTTCATGTCCATCCGGTCGAGGCCCTCGCTCTCCTTGATCTCGTCCAGACCCATGCACAGCAGCACCACGTCGGCGTTCTTTGCCAGCAGCACCGCTTCGGCCTGCAGCGCATCATCGGGCTTGCCCTGGCGGTCAAAGCCTGGGCGTAGCGACGCTGTTCAGCCCGCTTTCTGCCAGGCAGTCCAGGAAGGAATCCACCTTGATGGAGTTGACGGCGCTGGAGCCTGCACCCTGATAGCGGGGCGTCTGGGCAAAGTCGCCGATGACCGCCACCTTTTCCCCCTTTGCAAGGGGCAGCAGGCTGTTTTCGTTCTTCAGCAGCACGATGCTCTGGGCAGCCGCCCGGCGTGCCAGGGCGTGGTGGGCGTCGGCGTCAAACTTGCTGGGGGCAGCGTCCACCGCTGCTTGGTGGTGAACACCAGCTCCAGCAGCTCCTCCAGCCGGGCGTCCACGTCCGCTTCGGTGATCTTGCCGGTCTGCACCGCCTTTATCAGCTCCCGGATGGAGTCATCACCCGGGCAGGGCATTTCCAGGGTAGAGCCGTTCTTCACGCCAAGGGCGTGGTCGTTGCTGCCGCCCCAGTCGGTGACCACGGCCCCCTCAAAGCCCCAGTCCTTCCGCAGGATATCCTGCAGCAGGTGAGCGTTCTCGTTGGCGTAGGTGCCGTTGATGAGGTTGTAGCCGACATGATGGTCTTAGGGTGCGCCTCTTTGACCACCATTTCAAAGCCGGTCAGGTAAATTTCCCGCAGGGTGCGCTCGTCCACAATGGAATCCGAGGCCATACGGCGCAGCTCCTGACTGTTCACCGCAAAGTGCTTGGGGCAGGCGGCAACGCCGTTTTTCTGGATGCCGCGGACGTAGGCCGCTGCCATCTTACCGGCAAGGTAGGGGTCCTCCGAGAAATACTCGAAGTTGCGGCCGCACAGGGGGCTGCGCTTGATGTTCAGGCCGGGGCCCAGCAGCACCGACACGCCCTGTGCCGCTGCTTCTTCGCCCATAGCTGCGCCCACAGCCTCGCCAAGCTCCGGGTCCCAGCTGTTGGCAACGGTAGCCGAGGTGGGGAAGCAGGTGGCGGGCACACTGGGGTTCAGGCCCAGATGGTCGGCGGCGCCGCCTGCTTGCGCACGCCGTTGGGGCCGTCGGACAGGGTAATGGCCGGGATGCCCTTGCCCGGCAGCGCCCGGGTGGTGAACACCGTGCCGCCGCTCAGCAGGGCGCATTTTTGTTCCAGATCCAGTGTTTTGATGATATCTGTGTGTTTCATGGATCGCTCCTGATAAAAAGAAGGGGCGACGGATGCTTTGCCCGCCGCCCCTTCCGTTTTTTGTATTACTCAGACGGTTTTGATGTCGTCCTCTTTCTTTTTCCGGAAGCGGAAGATGGTCAGGATGACCAGGACTGCGATCAGACCGCCGCAGACGCCATCCACAGCGTAGATGACCTTCTGGTAAGGCTCGACCTTTGCCAGATAACGGCTGCCCGGCATACCGCCGTTCATTGCCTTGGAGTTTGCAATGGTGTACAGGATGTTGTGAACTGCCTCACGGCCATAGTGATAATCCGAAACATCATCCTTGTTGAAGGTATAACGTGCGCCGGTGGGCAGGTTGGTCAGCTTGCCGTCTGCACCGGCCTGGATCATCTGGCCAGCGTCCATAAAGACACCGGTGTTTGCGTTGTCGGTGATGATAAAGCCGTGGAAGCCCCACTCGTTGCGCAGCAGGCCGGTGATCATGTTGTAGTTGCCGCCGGCCCAGGTATAGCCAACGCGGTTGAAGGAGGTCATGATGCCGGTGACGGACGGGATCTCGGTGGTGGCATTGCTGTAAGTGCCGTCGCCGTTGTCCTTTGCATAGTTCATCTCGACCTTATCAGACTTGACGCACATCTCAAAGGGCTTGAGGTAGATCTCGCGGGCCGCCTGCTCGTTCAGGAAGGTCGCAATGCTGTACTGGCCTTCACGGTCGCCGCGGTGGTTCTCCTGATCGTTGATGGCGTAGTGCTTGACAAAGACATACATACCGCGGGAGATGACGCCCTCACACTCGAGGGAAGCAATGTGACCGCCGATGAACGGATCCTCGGAGTAATACTCGCTGTTGCGGCCGGAGAATGCAGTGCGGTGCATGTTGACTGCCGGTGCATACCAGCCATCGACATCCAGATAGTAGGACTCGTCGCCAATGTTCTCGCCGTAGTGAGTGGCCAGATCATCGTTGTAGGTCTGGGCCAGAACGATGACGCCGCAGTGGGCGATGTTCCTGCTGAAAACAAAGTTGCCGCTTGCATCAAAACCATAGTTCACCAGACCGGTTGCCGAGTCACGGTCTGTTGCAGCAGGCTTGTCCACGGACTTGATGGCTGCCGTACCATAGCCGGACTGGGTGATCAGGGTCTGGTAATCGCTGGGGGTCAGCTGGTCGAGCAGGTCGTTCCACTTGGGGTCGTTGTAATCCAGACCACGCATATCGATCAGGCCGAGGCCGTTGTCCTTGCCGTAGACAAGCTCATCGGTCAGGTAGAAGGATCGGTGGGGTTCAGGGAATCGAAGGAATCCAGCTTTGCCAGATCCTCGCTGCTGATGGTCTTATAGTAAGTATAGGAAGCGGGGTTGCCGTTTGCATCGGTGCCGTTGATGGGGTTGCCCCAAGTGCTGATCTGGTCGCTGACCTCACCGTCAACAGTCGGCCAGGTGCCAGTCCAGTCGTTGCGGGACAGATACTGGAAGCCGCCGTTTGCCTGATCCAGCTGGTTGGTGACCTCCACGCCGGTGGTGGTGTCGTTCTTATAGGTCGTGGTATCACGGTGCCGTTGGCCGGGGTATAGGTTGCAACAAAAGCAGTGTCGCCGTCGGCGGTCATGCCATCTTCCACAGTCTTGCCCTTGACGGCAAGGATGTTGTTGACAGCATCGTGTGCATTCTTAGCTGCGGTGATGTAGTAGTCACCGGCATCCAGGATGTAGGTCTTGGCGGTGGTGTAGTCGTAGGACTTCAGCTGTTCCTGGTCGAAGGTGACCGTCACGGTCTCGCTTGCACCGGGAGCCAGCTCCGAGGTCTTGGCGTAACCGACCAGTTCAACGGCAGCCTTTTCCACCTTGTTTGCCTTGTCGTAATCGGTATAGGGCTCTGTGCATAGACCTGTACGACATCCTTGCCGGCCACATCACCCGTATTGGTGACCTTGACCGTCACGGTGCAGGTATCGCCATCCCAGCTGGTGTTGTAATCCGACCAGTCAAAGGTGGTGTAGGACAGGCCGTAGCCGAAGGGATACATCACAGCATCGTCGTAGTTGTAATCGCCCGCATTGCCCTGACCGAGGACTTTATCCTCGTAACGGGTCTCGTAGTAGCGGTAGCCAACATAGATGCCCTCTTTGTAGCTGACGTAGTTGTACTTGGTAAGGTTGCCATTCTCATCGTAGTAGGCAAAGTCGCCGAAGTTCTGCGCCGCCGGCTGTTCATGGCATCCACTTCATAGGTATCCACGGTGCGGCCGGAAGGATTGACCTTGCCGGAGAAGATCTCAGCCAGAGAGCACAGGCCGTAGTCGCCCATGGCAGGAGCCGAGATGACCGTGTGGATGCTGGGATAATCCTCCACCCAGCTCAGATCAACCGCTGCACTGGAGTTGAGCAGCAGCACGACATCGTCAAAGTTGTCGTTCAGGTACTGGAGGATCTCCAGTTCCACGGAATCCGGCTCGAGGTAGGTCTTGGTCTTGTCCTCTTCCACATCGGTGTGGTTGTACATGGAGCGCGGCATATCGCGGCCTTCGCCCGCCACACGGCTGAACACAAAGACCGGCACCGTGCCTGCATGGAATCGGTCAGGCCCGGCTCCGCCTGCATGACGGACAGTGGGCACTCGTTGATGGAGAAGTCCTCGTCATCACCGTAAGAGACCGAGCCGACACCCAGGCCGTAATCCTTGCCGTTGCCTTCGGAATAGAATTTCCAGAGGTCCTCGTTGACACCGAACCCGGCATCTTCAAAGGCCGTTTTCATATCGACTTTGTTGCCGCCGATGTAGCTGACAGCAGAATGGCTGACAAAGCTGAAGGTGGTATCCGTGCTGTACGGCATTCTGCTTCATCGTTCTTCAGCAGGACGATGCCCTCTGCTGCGATCTGCTTGTTCAGGGCGATCTCGTCCTGTACCAGCGCTTCTTCCGTGTCAAAACCGGGCTTGCTGTACTCCATGTTGATGCCTTCGGTCTTGGCCTTGCTGTTGTCGATGCCGCCGCTCTTCAGCCCCAGGATGCTCTGCACACTGCTTGCGTTGGGCGGGATCAGCACGTTGGCCGCGACAATGCCACCGGCCAGCGCGATACACAATACACCGGAAACAGCGGTTTTGACGATCTTACCGACCATCTTGCCGCCTTTCTTTTTCTGTGCCATAACTCGATTTCTCCTTGTCTTTTTCCTACACCGCCGGGCCGGTGCCTGCTGTCCAGAACGCGTCCGCTCCTTTGCTTGATGTCATTTTATCATATATACTGCAGAACGAACCATTCTCCGCACAATCTGTCGTTTTGGATGCATAATTTGCAGAAGTTACAATAAGGTTTCAAACTTTATTGTGCACATGCACAAATATTGCCGCATTATATTTGTGCACCCTGCCAGACAACAAAAAGCGGCAGGGGATACCTGCCGTAAAAAATCATTCGTTTTTGGGGAGTGGGAACAGGATGCGCAGGGTGCACCAGTTGTTTTCCCAGTGCAGCGTCATGCTGCCGCCGTGCTGCCCGACGGTGGTGCGGACGCTTTTCAGGTCGGTTCCCTGCGGCAGACCGTCCGCATCCAGCGCCGGGGGCAGTCTCTGTATAGTGCTCGAACCGCAGCATGGCAAAACCGCCCTGACTGTACACCGCCACCTTGACCAGCCGCTTTTCGGGGTCCGGCTCGGCGCGCACGGCGGCAATGGCGTTGTCCAGCGCCACGCCCACGATGGTGCACAGCTCCCGGATGGTGAGAAAGCCCAGCATCCTGCCGTCCGCTACGCTGGTGATGGTGATATTCTCCTGCTGGCATTCCATGGTCTTGGCGGTGAGCAGGGTATCCAGCACCGGGTTGCCGGTCTTGTTCTCGGCCTCGTACTGGCGGATGTTCTGCTCCATGGCGGCAATGGCGGCGTTCTGCTTGGTCTGGTCCTGCTCCTCCGGATGCGGGCAAGTTGGACTTTCAGTTCATGGTACCGCCGGTTGATGAGGTTGATGCCCTCCTTGCTGCGCTTGTACTGCTCGTACTGGCGGTGCAGCACCTCGTCCATGGCGGCAAGCTCGCTGTGCAAAGCGTTCTCCCGCAGCTGCTCGTGCTGCACGGTCAGGATCAGCACACCGGAAAAATCCACCAGTGTGCGGATGGAAAAGATGCTCATGTCGATATCGCTGCCCGGCAGAAGCCAGATTGCTCACCGCAAAGGCGGTCAGCGCCAGCATGACCGCCGTCAAGGCAGCGCTGCCGCCGATCTGTAAGTGCCCGGCGGGCTGGGGGCGGCGGTGCAGCCAATAGCACATTCCCCCCAAACAGCGCCCCGTACACCAGTACCAGCAGCAACAGGGAAAGCGGCTCCCACGGGCTGCGGGTAGGCCAGAGGCGCAGTGGAGCTGCCACTCCACGCTGGCGGCAAGCTCTGCCAGAATAAACGCCCGGGCGCAGTGATACCCGGTTTCCAGCAGGGTAATGCTCCACACACCCCATAAATATAAGTATGAAAGCCGATGGCCGTTGCCATGCAGGGGATCCAGAACCTCCCGGGCACGTTGCCTGTCAGCCCCAGAAACGCCGACAGCACCGCCGCCCACAACAGGGTGACGCCCGCAGTGACCGTCTTGGAAAAGCGGGGCACCAGTGCCGGTGTGATCAGCAGTACCGACAGGCACTCGGCAAGGGCGGTGTACAGCCGGGGGATGTCCGGCAGCGCAGTCATGAACCCTCACCTCCGATGTAATCGGTCAGTGCCGCAAGAAAGGCCTTACGCTTGGGGCGGCTGACCTGCAGCTCGCAGGGGCCCACCTGTACGGTGCTCTGCCGCAGCTCCCGCACCTGTGCCAGATTGACAAGTAGCCGCTGTTGCACCGGGCAAAGGGGCAGTCTGCCAGCTTTTCCTCAAAGGTCTTGAGGGCGCCGGGGGCAGAAAAATCGCCCTCGTCGGTGTAAAAGTGCACCCGGTGCCCCTCGCTTTCCAAGTAATAGATGCTTGCGGTGTCCAGTCGGCGCAGCCCGCCCTCCACCGGCACAGTGAGGTAGCGCTTTGCCCGCTTTTCCAACCGGGCAACAGCCTTGAGCAGCTGCTGCGAAAAGGCGAAGTAGGGCACCGGCTTCAGCACATAGTCCAGCGCTCCCACCGAGTAGCCCCGGATGGCATACTGCGCCATGTTGGTGATGAAGATCAGGATCACCTCTGCATCCATCTGCCGGATGCGCTCTGCCGTGGTCATGCCGTCCAGATGTTTCATCTCCACATCCAGAAAAATAATATCGTAGACCGCGCGGTAGTCGTCCAGAATGTCCACCCCGTCCGCAAAGAGCGTTACTTCAAATTCTGTCCCGTACTGCCGGGTATACCGCCGGACATACTCCTGCAATACCCCCTGTACCTCCGCGTCATCCTCTACGATCGCCACCCGGATCATGGACCGCACCTCCCTTACCACACCTTTGTGGAATGATTACGGCCCTATTATAGCGCAATCACGGCGGGCTTGCCAAGTCCCTGCACCGTCTGTTTCTGAAATCGTGAAATAGCCCCCAAAAAACGGATTTGAGTCAGGAGATGACGAACTCTCAGCTTGTCGCACGCGTTTCCAGCAGGGTCTGGGGCAGGCACGCCCCAACAAGAAGCGGTCCCAAAGGGACACAAATTTTCAAGAATTGAATTTGTGGCCACGGGACGGTTCTTGCCCTCACAACTTTAGGCAAAGAAGTTTTCATGGATATTGAAGTCAAACGAATGTCCTCTACGGCCATTGAGATGCTCGACCAGCTCAGTATTGTCTGCAAGCGGTTCGGGGTGGACTACTACGCCGCATCCCAGAATCAGCGTGATTTACTGGACAGTATTGCTCTGCACGAGTATCAGTTAAAGAAGGCGCACGAACAAGGCTTGAAACGCTCGGAAGTTCCTCCGTTTCTTGGCTTGAAGCGCACTGACCGCAGCAACGAGATGCCCGCTTAAAGGTTCGAGTGCTGTGGAGAATGCTCCACCAAAACAAGAGCCTCTGACTTAGGTCAGAGGCTTTTTTTGTTGCGTCATCCACCAACCCACGTCAGCGCAGGACGGTACAGGACTCGAACAGCAACGGCGACCGCAGCGAAACAGTAAATTTCACTTCACCGGAGGGTATTCTTCCATTGGGAAATATGGTATACTTGGCTCAACAAATCGGAATTTATAAAGGAGAATATTGATGAAACTATTTTTATGTTCGCACTTTTCAAGTGTAGGAAGTCTGATAAAGGAAGAAATTGAAAATAAGAAAGTCGCATTTATTCCAACAGCTTCACTGCGTGAAGGCTACACCGGTTATGTCGGCTCGGCTCGAAAATTATTCAAAAAGTTGGGAGCAATCGTAACTGAAATTGATATTTCAACGGAGGCTTATTCAACGATACAGTCTGTTTTTGAAGAAGCAGATGTGATATATTTTACCGGCGGAAATTCTTTCTTTCTTATGGACCAGCTCCGTAAAACGGGAACTGATGGACTGCTGAAAAAGGAATTGGCAAATGGAAAATTGATGATCGGCGAGTCGGCAGGCGCAATTATATGCGCTCCAAGCATCCAATATATCGAGCAAATGGATGAAAAGCCGGAGGACTACTCACAAGAAGATGATGCAGGGCTTGATTTGATTGATTTCTATGTTCTTCCGCATTATCTTACAGCACCATTTAAGAAAGTTACCGAGAAAATAATGACTGAGTTTTCGGATTTGAATCTATGCCCAATTAACAACCGTCAGGGAATTGTAATTGATGGTGAAGGTTCAAAGGTTATTTGCAAAGACTAATTTGAAAATTCAAGTTTGTCGGACTTACTCTACAATAATCAAAGACCGCTTACATCGTGTAGGCGGTCTCTTTTCTTATTCAGAAATATTTGATTTTGAGCTTTCTTTTCTTGGCTGACATTACCTTGCAGAGAACATTGTCAACCCCGTCGGTATATCTGCCTTGTGCTATCAGGCTGTTCTTTAAACGGATAAGTGATTGTATTACTCTGCCATATTCGTCATCATTAAGATAGATGAAGCACTTGAATTGATGGGCAGGTAGACTATATGTATGGAGAAGCATTTTATAAGCCTGAAATGAAAGAAGGAAATCCTATAAGGTTATATAGTTTGGATGAAATCACGGAGATATTCGGTAAATTAGGACTTCGTATTTGTAACAGCTTTGCTGATTTCAGTGGAAAGCCGAGTTCTGATAATGATATTCAATTGATGGTTTATTCCATACGAGAATAAAAATAGAGTAGACGAATTATTTAGCAATCTTCATCAAATCTTTATTTTTTTCTGTTAGGTTATATTTCAGTAAGAAATGAAATATGGAAGGAAGGATAGTAAAGATGGAAATGATGTTGCAGACACAAAATTTGTGTAAATATTTTAGAAAGCAGAAAGCGGTAAATAATGTTTCACTTAATATAGAAAAGAAACAGATTTATGGACTGCTTGGACCGAATGGTGCGGGAAAATCTACCACATTGAAAATGTTGACCGGTATGATGAAACCCACTGCAGGAAAGATTTACTTTGATGGAAAACTTTGGGATAGGAAAGATTTATCAAAAATAGGAGCGTTAATTGAGAATCCGCCTATTTATGAAAATCTTTCCGCCAGAGAGAATTTGAAGGTAAGACAATTATTGCTTGGTACAGATGAAAACAGAATTGATGAGGTCTTGCAGATTGTATCACTTACAAACACCGGAAAGAAGAAAGCAGGACAGTTTTCTTTGGGAATGAAGCAAAGACTAGGCATTGCAATGGCATTGCTTGGAGAACCGGAACTTTTGATATTGGATGAACCTACGAATGGATTAGATCCAATAGGCATCGAGGAATTACGAGAGCTGATCCGGTCTTTTCCGGAACAGGGAATCACTGTAATTCTCTCCAGTCATATTCTCTCAGAGGTACAGTTACTTGCAGATAAAGTCGGGATTATTTCAGGTGGAATCTTAGGATACGAAGGAGCATTAAAGCAGGGAGATAATCTTGAAGATTTGTTTATGAATGTGGTAAGAAAAAACCAGAAAGCAGGTGAAATCCATGGTTAATATTATAAAAGCAGAACATCAAAAAGCCAAAAGAACCATGCGAAAAAAAGTTTATCTGGGGATTTCCTCTTCTTACATTTGTCATGGCATTTATATTTACTCTTGGGATGACAAATGCTTATGCAGAAAGTGTTTGGAACTGGTGGTATACACTTTTGCTGCCGGGGATGATTGCTCTATTTTGTTATCTTTCTGTGGCGCAGGAGAAAAAGATAAAATACTATCATTTAATGACTATTCCCACAGACAGAAGAAAATTGTTGCTGGGGAAAATTATTTATATTGGGTACATGATTTTGTTTTCTAATGTGATTGTGTTTGCAGGAGCAACGCTTGGAGGCTTTCTTCTAACGACACATGTTCCAGTTGGAGGAGCGTTGATTGCAGTATTGTTTCTGACGGTTTCTGAGTTATGGGAGATTCCGGTAGCTTTATTTTTAAGTGAACGATTTGGAATGATTGTAAACCTGTTCGTCTGCCTGTTTATTACCGTCAGCGGTGTGGTAATATCACAAACCAGAATCTGGTATGTACTTGTTTCTGCAATCCCTATGCGAATGATGTGCCCGTTGCTTCATGTTTTACCAAATGGACTTGCCGCAGAAGCAGGGAATCCTCTTTTGGATACGGGAGTCATTGTTCCGGGAATGTGTCTCTCAATCATCTGGTTTGTTTTTGTAACGGTTCTGTTTTTGAAATGGTTTGAGAGAAGAGAGGTGAAATAAGATGATTGGAAGATCTCTTAATGCAGACTTGCGAAAGATGAAAGGAACATCTGTGATTCTGGCACACTTACTGATTCCGATTATAACCAGCGTTATATTTTTAATATATTACTTTTTTTCACCATGGAATGAAAATATGAAAGTGATTGCATTTTATCAGGCAATAGGAGCAGGACTTCCGGTACTTATTGGAATTTTTACAGCAAGTGTGATGGAACAGGAACAAAATGCAGGTGATTTTCAAAATCTGTTGTCTTTACCGGATAAACCTGCAGCATTTTTATCGAAACTGTTGATGCTACTGGTTTTGTGTCTGTGCTCTATCCTATTGACAGCAATCATATTCGGAATTGGATTTGGAAGAATCGCATCAAGCGATATCGAAATCATGAAAGGATGTATATTTGCAGCATTGCTGCTGTGGGGAAGCAGTGTTCCACTTTATCTGTGGCAGCTGATTCTGGCTTTTCAGTTTGGAAAAGGGGTATCCATTGGAGCAGGGATTATATCAGGACTAATTAGTGCATTGATGCTTACCGGACTTGGAGATTATGTGTGGAAATATGTATTTGTCTGCTGGACGGGTAGAGTACCATATACTTATCTGCAATCTGTATTGGGAGAAACTAGTGTAGGTGAATGGTTGTCATTCATACCAGGTTGCTTAATATTTACAGGGATTAGTATGGTATACTATTTTGGTGGGTAAACCACTGGGAAGGAAACAGAATATCGGAATAGAATCGAGGAAAACTATGGCAAAAATACTGGCAGTTGATGATGAACCGGCAATTTTGGAAATGATAGAAAGCATTTTGAATAAGGATGGACATCTGGTTACCAAAGTAAGTAATCCACTAAAAATTAATATGGAAGAATTACATCGTTATGACCTGATTTTACTGGACATTATGATGCCTGGAATTGATGGCTTCGAATTATGCAAAAGAATTAGGATACTTGTGGATTGTCCGATTTTGTTTCTTACGGCAAAAACGGAGGAAAACAGTCTGGTAAACGGACTTTCTTTAGGAGCAGATGATTATATTTCAAAGCCATTTGGAGTGATGGAACTTCGGGCAAGGATCAATGCACATCTTAGAAGAGAGCACAGGAACATTCTGTCCGGATGGTTTTGGGGAGGGTCTGTATTCAAATATCTCAAAAGAAACTATTGGTTGATGATAAGGAACTTCCTCTTACGAAAGCGGAGTACGAAATCTGTGAATTTCTGGCTAAAAACAGAGGACAGGTTTTCTCGAAGGAACAGATATTGGAAGCGGTCTTTGGCTTTGACAATGAGAGTAATGACAGTACTATAATCACGCATATCAAAAATATAAGAGCAAAATTTGCGGATTATGATTATACACCGATAAAAACAGTCTGGGGGATTGGATATAAATGGGAAGAGTAAAGAGAAGCAATGCACTCAGCAGGATTTTTATGAGATATGTACTGGTCATGCTTGGATCATTAGTTGGTTTGGTGATTGTTGCTTATCTGCTGCTGTACCTTTTGATTAGTGTGGGCTGTATTTATCCGGCAAATTATGCAGAGCAAAAGATTAATGAAGCATATGATACGATTCTACGTGCAGATAAAGTGACTGCTGAGATGATTCCCGCACTTTGTGATTATGTAATCTTTTCAGAGAATGGAGAGAAAATAGGTGGAGATCTGTCAGAACAATACGAACAGATAGCATGGAATGTTGCAAAGTACGGAAACGCATCCGGGAAATATTTTTATAAAGTAATTGTAAGGGAAAATGAATATGTTGTATTGCAATATCGCCTGACACCTCAATATCATTCAGCTTTTTTGAGGGAGCATTTTATAGGACCACAGAATGTGATGAGTATTATGTCAGTGATTGGAGCGGTAGCGATTATCATCATTCCGTCCATACGTTTTGGAAAAAGAATCAAAAAGCAGATGCAGCCTGTATTAGACGCAATCAGACAAATAAAGGATCAAAATCTGGAATATGAGACATCCTGTTCCGGTATCAAAGAGTTTGATGACTGTTTATCGGCAATCGATGATATGCGAGATGCATTGCGAGAATCTTTAGAAAAGCAGTGGAAAACAGAGCAGGAAAAGAAACAGCAGATGTCTGCTTTGGCGCATGATATTAAAACACCTCTTACGATTGTACGGGGAAATGCAGAACTACTTTCAGAGACTGAACTGACCACAGAACAGAAGAAAAATATCACTTATGTTTTGAACGGCACAACACAGATACAAAGTTATGTAAAACAGTTGATAGATGTCACAAAATCATGGAATTGCAGTGATGTTACCTATACAACGGTGAGGTTAGAAGATTTTTTCGCAGATATAAAGGAACAGGCACTCGGACTGGTAGAAATCTATCACCAGAAGATAGATTGGAAGGCGGGACAAAGTGATAAAAAGGTAACGATTGCTTATGATCCAATGTTCCGGGCCGTAATGAATATGATTCAGAATGCAGTGGAGCATACAAAAGAAAATGGAATCATTTATATTGACGCAAAGGAGCAGGATGGCCGGCTGACATTCATTGTGGAGGATAGCGGATCAGGATTTACAAAAGAAGCATTATTGCATGGCACAGAGCAGTTTTTTATGGATGACACAAGTAGAAATGGCGAAGCCCATTATGGGATGGGACTATTTTTTGCAAAAACTGTGGCTGAAAAATATGGTGGAGGTATTAAACTTTCAAATTCTGAAAATACAGGTGGGGCGAGGGTAGAAATATTTTTCCTGAGTAGTCAAGAAACAAGCTAAATAGACCGCAATTAAGCTATGTAAAAGAAATTTTACATGCTTTTATCTAATATGTAACAGTTAGCGAAAGATGCCAGAGCAGTATACCATGTCAAACGAATTGTGTTAGTTAATCTGGATCTTATTGATGAATATCTGGAAGCATTCCGTGATGAAGAATTTTGATGAAAGAACAGGAGGAACAACTATTCCTCGAAAATTGAGAATTACATATGTTCAATTCTTTGTATTAGGTATATATTTTGAAAAGTTATCCGGTTATACTGACAATATCAAAAGGCAGAACTGTTAGAATGAGGTGAGCAGATGGATACAGCACAGAGAATAAGGATAATTCGGATGATTGAAAAAATAGAGAAGAACTCAGAATTCAGTAGTAAAATCGGTGTGAGAAATACATCTGAGTTTATATCAAGTAAACAATCAAAAAAATGAATGATTCAAATCATAACAGGAGTCAGAAGGAGTAGAATATGTTATCGTTATTATTTGCTATATGCATGATTTGGTTTATTGGAAAATTTTTTATATTTGGTGTAAAAGCATCCTGGGGAATCTTAAAGCTGCTCTGTACAGTTGTATTTTTCCCGGTGATTTTGATAGGAATGGTTGTTGGCGGACTGATTTATATTGCACTTCCATTGTTGATCATCGGCGGAATCATTGCACTTATATCATCTAACTCATAAAAATACGAGGAGGGAAAAAATTATGGGATATGATATAGAAAAAGAGAAACGAGAAGCGATTGAAGCAGGACAACGTGCGTTAAGTAGTCTTCGGACAGCAAAAGAAAACTTGAACAGTGCAAAAAATTGGGGCTTGGTGGATATGTTTGGCGGTGGATTCTTTTCTACGATGTTGAAACACTCCAAGATGGATCAGGCCAGACAAAATATGGAACAGGCGAAATATGATCTTCGTAATTTCAGTAGGGAATTAAATGATGTGAACGTGGCTTGTAATTTAAACATCAATACTGGAGACTTCTTATCCTTTGCAGATTATTTTTTTGATGGATTTGTTGTGGATTGGATGGTGCAGGATCGAATCAATAATGCTAGACATCAGGTGGAAGAAGCTATCCGCAGAACGGAATACATCATAAACCAGTTACAGCATATGTAAAGGAAAGAGGCAGTGAACCATAAATAGGTTCGCTGCCTTGTTTTTTCATACTTATTTCTGTTTCTTTTTTTCTTCTCTGAGCAATTCGATGTTTAGTCCCTGCTCTCCGGCTGTTTTATCAACCCAGAGATTCAGAGAATCTATTGCCAGAGAAATTTCATCCAGTTTGTTACTGATAAAAGCAAAATCCTTGATCTCATCATCGCTGATCTTACCGTCACGGGCAATCTGGATCAGACGTGTGGTAAGAGGATTAATCTCATTCAGACTGGCAATGGTTTCCAGAATTATATTAGATAAGTCGGAAACTTCGACTTCCGGGACATAACGATGACCGATTTCGCATTTATGAGAGCAGTAATAATTGCAGAGATCTGGTCGCCCGTAAGCGTCTGCCATCTGGATAATATCGTAAGGTGTAGGTTCCTGCATTTCATATTCAAATTTTTCAATTTTAGAATCAGAAACAGCAGTCATTTTTTCGCTGGCTTCTAATCTGGTAAGACCGGCTTCTTCCCGGCAAATCTGATAAATTGTTTTATTTTCTCTTGTAGATTGTTTCCCCATGAGAATAACCTCCCCGTATATCGCCGAACATGAGAATTATCAGGTGTTAAGTCCACATGCTGTGCGTGTATTTTCTTTATAGATTTTATTATACTTGAAGCATCAGTAAACAACAAAGTGCATTGTTGATACGGAATTATGAAAGGAAGAAAAAACATGAGGAAAACTAGAAGTGATTGTAGAGTAGGAACATTTGAAAAGAAGCATGGTCTTCCACCGGGGACTATTAGAAACAAAAATGGAAGAGATACCAGAAGTGACAAAAAAAATTGGCACCATTCGCAAAGAAGCAAAGTAGGAACATAATCATGGAAAAGAAAATAAGAAAAAGATATCATTCAGAAGAAGCTGTAAAAAAAGCGTTAAAAATTGAATCATTCGAAATTTAACAAAGGATAAAGTGATGGAGTTTACATCTATGATTCATATATGGAAAGGAAGTGGCGCTCGAAATAATAAAGCAGTTCCCAGTATATGTAGAGTTTGTGGAATCAGCAATAGAAAATTATACACAGTTATGCAAAACAATTTTAGAAACAAATAAAGAAGAATATGAACAAGCAGTTCATGCACATCAGTATGTTCTTGAGACTTTCGCAAATCAGCTGGGAACAAGAAAACTTAACAGAGGAGGAAAGAAGGGACTTTTCTGAAAAAATGATTGAAGAAGCTGATAAAATAACGGAATTATATTTACAGCAGCAGAAATTTCATGAGCGAGTGTTCAAGACGATTGGGGGAGTTGTAACATTAGCTTTGGGAGTGACGGTAACAATGTTAGGTTTAAAAGCAATTGGTAGCGATGAAGATTTACCTCAACTAGATGATGAGAATCAGAATGTTGCATAATAGCTTTATCTATAATTGAAAACAACAAGATGGAAAGGCTCAGGAAAAAGTATTCTGGGCCTTTTGTCTTAGAAGGATAGCAGTATAAAAGAGCAGGGATTTTTATACCCCACCTATTGATATACACTGTAACCATCAAAGAAGATTAAATCATAAAATTCAAAGAAATGGAGGAGTTGGCAATGGAAGGTTTTAACACTGGTGATGGTTACATGGGATTGGAGACTGTGAGAAAAAGTCTGTAACACTTTTTCTATGCGAACCCTACAAAAATATTAGAAGAATAACGTATGCAAAACTTCCTGTTTGCCAACTTGCCCTTTGAGAGAGGAAAAATCCTTTTCTCAAAGGCTTTTTTGTTTATACGGATATTCGCAAACTTACAAGATAAAGCTAAAATTTCATATACTCTAAGCACAAGGAGGTTGAGGTTTATGAGCCAAACAGCACAGTGTCTAAGGCATATAAGCACGAACCTGGTATACATTCTGCCAAATGGGAACAATGACGCAGGGTATCTGTAAATTAAAAAATAATGAAAGAAGAATAAAAAATACAACACGAAAGGATGCGTCAAGGTAATGCAAGAATTATCGTGATACATCCTTTTGTATTTGGATTGAGTATTTTTCTTTCCCTGCTTGTCAAAAGTAATGGATGGAATGTATAATATTGTTAATGATCCAGAGATATTTATTTTGGAAACAGCTTAATCAATTTGGAGGTATAAAATGAAAGCACATAAGTATTGGTCAATCGGAGCGTTAATTACTATGATTGGAACTTTTTATACTGGATATAAAGGATCCAAATCAGGTCATAGGTATTTTGCGTGTAGCACTCTTATATGTATGATCATGTCTATGTATACGGGACATAAAATGATTTCAGGTAAATAAAAGAACAAAGAAAACAGGTAGGAAAATAACAAAAAGCGGAGGAATAGTAAATGTTAGAGTTAAGGAAAAAAGCACGGACTTTGAATTGCCGGATACAGAAATGGAAGAAATGCGAATTAATTAAAAGCCGGATTTAAAATTACCCC
>ENA-OQEB01000342-OQEB01000342.1-human-gut-metagenome-genome-assembly--contig:-NODE-342-length-19703-cov-1.624285_pt1 | contig 19703 bp, 32 predicted proteins | sample MGYA00242787_ERZ504619 | MGnify/ENA primary metagenome ERZ504619 (study PRJEB26092, sample SAMD00036317) | human gut metagenome | host: Homo sapiens | study: EMG produced TPA metagenomics assembly of... | reverse complement strand
AAAAACGTCGACCATTCCGCCCATGCCCGCCGCAGAAGGAGGAAAAAGGGAAGTTCGACTTTGTGGTGAGCCGTGCGTGATGCCACTGACAGACCTACTGAAGATTATCCGCAAGAACATCTCCTCCAAACAGCAGAATGCATTGCCCAACGGACTGATTTGCCTCAAGGGGGGCGAATTGGGAAACGAAACCATGCCCGTCAAGAACAAGACCACGTTGTGGGACTTGAAGGAGTTCTTTGAAGAGGAGTTCTTCGAGACAAAGAAAGTAGTATATGTAGGGGGATAAATCTAAATACATAATATGAAAATAAAGAGATTCGAATTTAATATGTTCCCGGAGAACTGTTATGTGCTTTGGGACGAAACCAATGAAGCGGTCGTCATTGACCCGGGCTGTTTTTATGAGGAAGAAAAGCAGACCTTGAAAAACTTCATCATCAAGAATGGGCTGAATGTGAAACATCTGCTGAATACCCATCTGCATCTGGACCATATCTTCGGCAATCCTTTCATGCTGAAAGAGTTCGGTCTGAAGGCCGAAGCCAACCAGGCCGATGAGTTCTGGATTGACGAAGCGCCGAAACAAAGCCGCATGTTCGGCTTCCAACTGCAGGAAGCCCCCGTGCCCCTGGGCACTTATCTGCACGATGGAGACATCATCACCTTCGGCAATACAGAACTGGAAGCCATCCATGTGCCGGGACACTCGCCAGGCAGCCTGGTGTACTATTGCGCGGCAGACCACTGCATGTTCTCGGGGGATGTGCTGTTTCAAGGCAGCATCGGCCGTGCCGACCTTACCGGCGGCAACTTCGACGAACTGATAGAGCATATTTGCAGCCGTCTGTTCATCCTGCCCAACGACACGATTGTCTATCCCGGACACGGAGCACCGACTACCATAGGAATAGAGAAAGCGGAGAATCCGTTCTTCCGGTAAATATACAGCAAACTTTTAAATCATTACAGCCATGAAAAACGACCTATTGGCCTACCGCCACATCGGCATCAGCGAAAAAGACGAGGAGAAGATGCTCCAAAAAATAGGAGTGAAAAGCCTGGACGAGCTGATTGATAAAACCATTCCTGCCAACATCCGCCTGAAAGAACCGCTGGCTCTGCCCAAGACAATGACAGAGTATGAATTCGGACAGCACATTGCAGGGCTGGCTGCCAAAAACAAACTCTACACAACCTATATCGGTATGGATGGTACAACACCATCACTCCTGCCGTTATCCAACGGAACGTATTCGAGAACCCCGTTTGGTACACTTCCTATACCCCCTATCAGACCGAAGTCTCACAAGGACGCCTGGAAGCCTTGATGAACTTCCAGACTGCCGTATGCGACCTCACCGGCATGCCCCTTGCCAACTGCTCCCTGCTGGACGAAGCGACTGCCGCAGCCGAACCGTGACGATGATGTATGCCCTGCGTCCGCGCGACATGCAGAAATCGGGCGCCAACGTGGTATTTGTTGACGAAGCCGTCTTCCCGCAGACGCTGGCAGTAATGACTACCCGTGCCATTCCGCAAGGTATCGAGCTGCGTATAGGAAAATACCATGAAATGGAATTCACACCGGACATCTTCGCCTGCGTATGCAATATCCCACGCCGCCGGCAACGTGGAAGATTATCGACGCCTTCGTGGAAAAAGCCCATGCAGCCAACTGCAAAGTGGCCGTTGCCGCCGACATTCTGAGCCTTGCCCTGCTCACCCCTCCGGGAGAATGGGGGGCCGACATCGTCTTCGGAACCACACAACGGCTCGGTACACCGATGTTCTACGGCGGACCGTCGGCAGCCTACTTTGCCACCCGCGACGAGTACAAGCGCAATATGCCGGGACGCATCATCGGCTGGTCGAAAGACAAATACGGCAAGCTGTGCTACCGCATGGCGCTGCAAACCCGCGAGCAACATATCAAGCGTGAAAAGGCGACTTCCAACATCTGTACCGCGCAGGCACTGCTGGCTACAATGGCAGGCTTCTATGCCGTATATCACGGTCCGGAAGGCATCCGCACCATTGCGGAACGCATCCACAGCATTGCCGTATTCCTGGAAAAGAGCATCAACAGACTGGGATACAAGCAGGTCAATGCACAATATTTCGACACGCTCCGCTTTGCACTGCCCGACACCATTTCGGCACAGCAGATACGTACCATCGCTCTAAGCAAGGAAGTGAACCTGCGTTATTTCAAGAACGGGGACGTAGGCATGAGCATTGACGAAACTACGGACATAGCCGCCGTCAATGTACTGCTCTCCATCTTTGCCATTGCCGCCGGAAGGGATTGGGAAAAGGCAAGCGACGTACCATGGCAAGCAGCATCAGCGCGGAGATGAAACGCCAAAGCACCTATCTGACACACGAAGTATTCAACAAATACCATACGGAAACGGAGATGATGCGCTACATCAAGCGTCTCGACCGCAAGGACATCTCACTGGCACACTCCATGATTTCCCTCGGCTCGTGCACCATGAAACTGAATGCCGCCGCAGAGATGCTGCCGCTCAGCCGTCCGGAATTCATGAACATGCATCCCCTGGTGCCCGAAGACCAGGCCGAAGGTTACCGCGACTGATAAGCAACCTCAGTGAAGAACTGAAGATAATTACCGGCTTTGCCGGCGTCAGCCTGCAACCCAACTCCGGTGCGGCAGGCGAATATGCAGGACTCCGCGTCATCCGCGCCTATCTGGAAAGTATAGGACAAGGGCACCGCAATAAAATACTGATACCTGCATCCGCACACGGCACCAACCCGGCATCCGCCATCCAGGCAGCTTTACCACCGTGACCTGCGCCTGCGACGCACAAGGCAACGTGGATATGGCCGACTGCGCGCCAAAGCGGAAGAAAACAAGGCAGACCTCGCCGCCCTGATGATCACCTACCTTCCACACACGGTATCTTTGAAACGGAAATTGTGGAAATCTGCCACATTATACACGCCTGCGGTGCGCAAGTATATATGGACGGCGCCAATATGAATGCCCAAGTAGGCTTGACGAATCCCGGCTTTATCGGTGCGGATGTCTGCCATTTGAATCTGCACAAAACGTTCGCCTCTCCTCACGGTGGCGGCGGACCGGGCGTAGGTCCCATCTGCGTGGCAGAGCATCTGGTTCCGTTCCTTCCGGGACATAAATTGTTCGGCAATGCCGCCAACCAGGTGTCCGGAGCTCCCTTCGGCAGTGCAGGTATCCTCCCCATTACTTATGGCTATATCCGCATGATGGGAACAGAAGGGCTGACACGGGCCACAAAGATAGCCATCCTCAGTGCCAACTACCTGGCAGCCTGCCTCAAGGATACGTACGGCATTGTTTATCGGGGTGCTACCGGCTTCGTGGGACACGAATGATACTGGAGTGCCGCAAGGTGCACGAAGAGACGGGCATCAGCGAAAACGACATCGCCAAGCGTCTGATGGACTACGGCTATCATGCCCCTACCCTCTCCTTCCCGGTACACGGCACGCTGATGATTGAACCGACGGAAAGCGAAAGCCTTGCCGAACTGGACAACTTTGTCCACGTGATGCTGACCATTTGGGACGAGATTCAAGAGGTAAAGAACGGCGAAGCCGACAAGACGGACAACGTGCTGGTGAATGCCCACATCCCGAATACGAAGTGGTAGCCGACACGTGGGAGCACAGCTATACCCGCCAAAAGGCAGCCTACCCGATAGAAAGCGTGCGCGAAAACAAGTTCTGGGTGAACGTGGCACGTGTAGACAACACGTTGGGAGACCGTAAACTGTTGCCCACATGCTATGGATGCTTCGACTGGTGAAAAGAAAGCGTAACGGACTATTTTATAGTAAAAAAGAAGAAACCATCAATCCATCTCCATGGCATCGGCATTGCCATGGGAGTAATTGTAAGTACACTATTCCTGATAAAATGCTACCAGGCGCAGAATCTTTGGGCAGCATGCGGCGTATGGCTCTATCTGTTCGGCATGGGAGGCTCCTATCTTGCCTCCACACTCTACCACTCCCTGAAACATCATAATCCGTGGAAACGGCGCTTGCGGCATTGGGACCATGCAGCCATCTATTGGCACATTGCAGGCAGTTACTCCCCCATCACACTCCATTGCATTGAGAGAGGACGGCGGTTGGGGCTGGGGACTGTTCGGCTTCGTCTGGCTATGCGCCATTATCGGCACTGTTGTCAGCTTCCGCAAGATGGAGGAGCACAGTTACGTGGAAACAGTGTGTTACATCCTGATGGGACTGTCCGTACTGGTAGTATTCAAGCAGCTTTTCGCCCTCTCCCCCACAGCCTGCTACTGGATTATTGCCGAGGGGGTATGCTACATCACGGGAGCCGCCTTCTACTCCTTGCGCAAAGCACGGTACATGCATTCGGTTTTCCATTTCTTTGTATTGGGCGGTTCAGCCTGCCACATGGTGGCTGTATGGGACATACTGGTGAAGATGCTGTAAGCAAACGGCAAGCGCACAACCGCTAAAAGAAGTTAATAAGCATCTCTCCCCCTTGCTTTTCTCCATAACTTACCCTACGTTTGCAGTGTTGTACATCAGTACAACACTAATAAAGTTATGATAACGATAGAGAACACAAGCTACGGATACAAGTCCAATCCACTTATTTTCAACAACATATCTTTGGAAATAGGAAACGGTATATATGGACTTCTGGGAGAAAACGGCGTAGGCAAAACGACGCTGATGCATCTCATCTGCGGACTACTCTTTCCCAAAAACGGAAAGTGCAGCATAGACGGAAGAAACACGGCAGAGAGACAGTCCGAAGGGTTGGCCCGTTACTTCTTCCTGCCCGAAGAGTTGCAGATGCCTACCGAAAGCATCGCCAGCTTCGCTGCACGCCATTCCGTATTCTATCCACATTTCAATCAGGAAGAATTCAAGCTGAACCTGGAAGAGCTGAAAATCGACCGGAAACAGAAACTCTCTTCCGTCTCCTACGGACAACAGAAGAAGGCAATGCTGGCATACGCCTTTGCCCTGCATACTCCATACATCCTGCTCGACGAACCGACAAACGGGCTGGACATCACCTCCCGCCAAGCCTTGAAACGTATCATCAGCCGCAGCATGGACGATGAAAGCACGCTGCTCATCTCCACCCATCAGGCGCACGACTTCGAGAATCTGCTGGACCATCTCGTCATCCTTGGCAAAGGCGAAATATTACTGAACCGTTCGCTGGACGAAATCAGCAACCGGCTTCTCTTTGCCCGTACGGACATTCTGCCGGAAGAAAGCATCTACAGCGAAGAGAATCTATCGGGTTATTTCTCCATCATTCCCAACGAGGACGGAGAAGAGAACACACCGGACATCGAGCTGCTGTATAAAGCGGTGCTGCAACAACCGGAAAAGATACAGAGCATGTTTCAATGAAAATCCATCATACAAACAGAACTATGAACGCAACTTTTAATCTGAAACGCTTCCTGCTACTGGAACAATATAAAAGGAATGAGACCGGCAGACACCTGCTTCGGTCAGCAGCCGTCGTATCGTTCATCTGCATCCTGTGCATTCTCTACGACATAAACCGCGGTGGAAGTTACTACGGCAAACAGACCTCTGCCACCGAATTCTCCCGCTACGTACTATGGTTTATCCTCATGGCCCCCTGCCTGCTGGAAACAAATTTCAGCAAACGCAGCTCCACTCTCGATATACTGCTGCCGGCATCGGCATTCGAGAAGTTCCTGCATATCTGGATAAAATACCTGCTGCTGCTTCCCCTATTCTGCGGTCTACTGATAGCCTGCCTCAAAGGTCTGCTGTCCTTAAGCGGCAGCGAGTTCCTGCAGTATTTCGCAACGCACATCACGATGTTCCGGATACACAACACCCAGATACTGACCTATGTAATCCTGCATGCTTCCGCCTTCATCGGCTACTTCGCCTTCAGCCGGCAAGTCCTGCTGAAAAGCTTTACCATCTTTGTAGGCTCCATTGCCGTCTGCATAGGAATTGTAACTTTTGTGGCCTCCCTCATGCCCGAAGCCAGAGCGGACGGATATTGGATGGATAACATTGCCACATGGCCCAACACCAACTATCCGTTGTCGGCCGGTGCACAAGCATCGTGACTTTCTGCAATTATGCGGCTCCTATCAGTGTGCTGCTCGGTTCATGGGCATCGAGCTACTTCCTGCTCAAAGAAAAACAGCTTTAGCCTATGAACTTCAAGACCAACAAACCGATATACCAGCAGATTGTAGACTTCTGTTTCAGCAAGATTCTCACCCGCGAATGGCGGCAGAAGAGCGGGTGGTATCCGTGAGGGAGCTCTCCACACAACTGGCAGTGAACTCGCGCACCGTGCTGAAGGCCTATGAATACCTCCAGACGGAGGACATCATCTACCCGGAACGGGGAATGGGGTTCTACCTCTCCAAAGATGCGGTGAAGAAGTGATGCGAATACAGAAGAAAGAGTTTTTTGACAACCAGCTTGCCGACATGTTCCGCAGCATGGAGCTACTCGGCATCAGTATAGAAGAAATAACAGAACGATATAACAAACTTAAAAAAGACGGTTCATGAAGAGATACGCAAAGACTGCATTATGGATTACCTTCGGACTCCTCTTCGGACTTACGATTGTCAAAGTTTCGACACTGATGTACGAGATTTATTCCTTCATGCATTCCTAACTTTCATCGGACAGACGAGGAAAGTATAAACAACTGATATACAAGCTTCAGCATCTTCCCTTAGCGGGAAGAGTGACTTTTACATCCCTATCCAACAGTAACAGACTAATACAAACGATTATGAAAACCAAACTTTTTTTACTATTGCTTGCCCTCTCCGTACTCCGTACGCAGGCACAGAGCCTCTCCATCAAAGGACGCGTCACGGACGCCTCGCAAGAAGCAGTTATAGCCGCCAATGTGTCATTATGGACCATAGACTCTACTTTGGTGACCGGAGTAACCTCGGATGCACAAGGCAAGTTCGCCCTCCATAAAATCAAGGCAGGCGACTACCGCCTTTCCATCTCCTTCATCGGCCTCCAAAGTGAAAACATACTGCTGAAACTGAATAAAAGCCTCGACCTGGGCGATGTACAGTTGCAGGAAGATGCCGTGAGCCTCGGTGAAGTGACGGTATCTGCCAGCAATGTGCTGCAGCGGGTAGACCGGCAAATCATCCTGCCTTCCGAAAGCCAGCTGAAACGCTCGTTCGGTGCCTACGACCTGCTGAACAATCTCGGCATTGCCCGTCTGCAAGTGGACAATCTGAACAACAGCATGAGCGTCAGCGGTGGCGGGGCCGTACAAACCCGTATCAACGGCATTAAAGTGACAGACAAGGAGATAGCGGCCGTCAGAGCCAAAGACGTACTGCGTGTGGAGTTCATCGAAGACCCCGGCAAGCAGTACGGAGACGATGAACTGGGCGCCGTAGTCAACATTATCCTGCGCCGCCGCGAAACGGGCGGTGTTGTGAACTTCCAACTCTCCGATTCGCCCCACACCCTATGGGGAGAGAATTTCCTGAGCGCGAAGTTCAATTACAAGAACTCCGAATGGGGCATCGACTACTTCAACAAGAACGGCAAGTATCACAGCCGCCTCGAATCCCATGAAACCTTCTATCTGGGCGACCGTACCATCGACCGCATCAAGGAAGGCATCGAAGACGAGTCTCCCTCCCTGAGCTTCATCAACAACCTGAATCTGACGTACAATCTAACGAAAGCGGACAAATATGTATTCAATGCCATTTTCCGTAACAACCTCAGCAATGCCCCCTACCAGAATGAGCTGAACAAGATGTGGGCAGTGGGCAGCACGGAGTCCATCTATTCATACGTCAACAACCACACATCCAGCTACTCTCCGGCGCTCGACCTTTACTTCCAGCATACCCTGCCCCATCAGCAGAGCATCCAGGTGAATGTGACGGGAACGCTCATCCATACCAAGAACAACCGGAAATACAAGGAGTACAAGGACGAGAACGCACCGCTGGCAGACATCCAGACATTAGTGGACGGCGACAAGCGCTCCGTCATCGGCGAAGCCATTTATGAAAAGAACTTCAAGGAGGTGAAGCTGAGCGGCGGTGCCCGCCACTATCAGATGCGGACAGAGAATGAGTATAAAGGTTCCAATCCCACCACTCGAAGATGGACCAGTCGCAAACATCCGCTTTCTTCGAGGTGCAAGGCAAGGTAAAGGACTTCAGCTATGCGGGCAGTGTAGGAATGACACGTGCCTGGTTCAAGGAAAGTGAGGAAGACCATGCTTACTATACCTTCACGCCCACCGTGCGGTTGAGCTATAATCTGAAGAAGGCGGGATTCCTGCGCTACCGGTTCAACATCAGTCCTGCCATACCGTCGCTCGGTTCGCTGACGGATGTGGAGCAGGCGATGGACACGATACAGATAGTCCGCGGAAACCCGTTGCTGAAAACGTATCAACAGTTCACGAACTCCTTGTCTTACAGCTATTCGAAGAAGCAGTTCAATGCCAATCTGAGCGTGCGCCACCAGTATTATGACAATCCCATCATGGAAAGCATCTTCGTGGAGGACGGCAAACTGATACTGAAGGATGAAAACCAGCGGTCGTTCCAAAGCCTGAATGCGGAACTGATGGTCGGCATAAATGGCGCTACACTGTTCGGACTGAAAGATTTCCTGACGCTTTATGCTTCGGGAGGATATACGCGCAGTTGGTCGGAAGGCCTGAACTATAGCCATATGTACGATGAATTCTATTACAGCGTGATGGCGCAAGTGCAATATAAAGGCTTCTCGCTGCTCGGGCAGTTCCGGAAAGTGCAGAACAATTTCTTCGGCGAAACCATCAAGAAGAACGAAAACCAGACGGCATTCATGGCAATGTACACCCGGCAGAACCTTCAGGCGGGAATCGGTATTATGTTTCCTTTCACCAATAACTATAAGGTGGGAAAAGAAAGAATCAGCAAAGTGGCTCCTTTCCGTTCCGAGACATTCGTCAGGGAGACGGGACAGATGGTCGTGCTGCGCGTGGGTTATACATTCGAGTTCGGACGCAAGCACAAGGCAGGCAACAAGGGGCTGAACAACAGTGATACGGACAGCGGCATCATCAATATGCAGCGATAACCCATTTCCTCTATGAAGAGGAAGCCCAACGGAGAGTGGCGGAATTATACGTTATTTTGCTTCATGTATGATTAATTACCTGACCGCCACCTCTCCTGCGGGTATCTCTGTTTAGCGGATGATGGTCACCGTACCTTCCTTCACCTTTTTCTCCTTCACCGGAGCATCGGCGGGAGCATATCCCAGGGCTGCGCAGCATATACCTTATGGCTCTCGGGTACACCCAGCTTTGTCAAGAAAGCGCGGACATCGGGGTCGTCGCAGGTCTGCCCCAACTGGTTAATCCAGCAGGAACCGATGCGAGGGACTTGGCTGCAAGGAAAATATTCTCCAGAGCGCAAGCGCAATCCATAGCAGCCCACCATTGGTAGGCTCGTTGGAGACAATGACCAGCGTGGGGGCATGATAGTAGCAGCAATAAGTCTGGCTATGTCCACGTTCCCGTGTATGAGGTCGTCACTCTTGGCAAAAGCGCCTTTGATTTTATCATTCAACTCTTTCAGTACTTCCTTATTCTGAATGGCAGTGAAGTGCCACGTCTCCAAATGCATACCGTTGGGGCATAAGTAGCCGCCTCAAGGATAAGATTCAAATCTTCTGCGGAAACCTGCTGTTCCATATAGGCACGGACGCTACGGCGTGCTTGATAGTTTGTAATGTCTCGTTCATTTGTTTAATTGAGAATTGATAGTTGATTATTGATAATGCAAATCGGTGCGTATTCAGTAGGGCTGTTTCACCGTTTCACCAGTCCAATCTTCACATTCAGCTTGAAGTACCAGACGCCGTTCTCGCGCTCCAAGAAGCCGTATTTATCTTTCTCTACGGCACTTTCTCCAAACGCGTGTTCTGATAAAGGAAGTCTGCAAAGACCTGCGGACGGGATTTGTGGTAGCAGAGTACCTGCCCGCTGCCGTCCGTCAGGAAGATGCCTTCGACGGCAGAGTCCGTACCGTTATAAATTTTGGCAGGGCGCATGCGAGGGCAAGCGCCAGCAAGAACTGCTTCATCTTGACTCGTAGAAGCGGTGCTTGTTTATCAACTCGTCCTTTATCTTCAGCGGATTCATCTCCTTGATGCGCTCCGTCAATTCGCTGATGCGGGTGATGCCGTCCAAGTGCATCAAGCGCACCATCTCGGCAAGCATGCGGGGGAAGTGGAGGTCTATCATCAGCAAGTTGCAACGGAACACGCGGTCGGCAACGTCGGCATACTTCAGCACGCCGCCCAGTCGCTCAATCATCATCATGCGTTCTGCTACTTCCGTAGGAGATTCCGGCAGGGCATTCACCTTGTTCACCGTGGGCACGGCAAACTTGACACCGCTTTGCTCCAGCTTCAGATTCGCCGTGCGCCCTCCGTCCAGCAACGGATTCATCGGGGTAAGGCGACAACGGACATTGAAGCCCGTTAGCGGAGCTCGGGATGCCAGAAAGCTACGGAGAAATCGGTACGGTCCTCCGTCTTTGCTTCCAGGTCGAAGATATTGACAGCATCCAGGAAAGCTTCCAAGCCTTCAGTCACTTCCACTTCCTCGCCCGAAACGTTCTTCAACAGATGCAGAACCAACTCTGCCGCATCACCAAAGTCTTCGCGGGGGAAACGCAGTTCCTCCTTCTCGCCCGGAACAAACGAACCGTCCTTCCCGGTAGTTCCGCTGACAACGCGCACTTCCTGCGCTTCGATATAGTAACGGCGCGTACCGTCATGCTCTTCCCTCTGTATCAAGGCAACAGGCCAGCGCAGGGTTTCGTCTTTTTCAGCTTTCGGTGTACCCAGTGACACAGCTCCATCCGCCAGCAGGCGAAAGAAGGTGTAGAGCTCGCCCAGTTCTCTTTTTGTTGCACTAAATGCCATAAACTTTCTTTTGTTTAAAGGGGGGGAGTCAGCCTTTCATAAGAAGTGGTACCGTTTCCGCAAAGAAAACAGTCTGTTCCTCATAGGAAAACAACTTGTTCCGTTAAAGGAAACGAACAACTTCCCTATTAAAAGGGGCTCTTATCCCATTTGTTGTATTATTCAAACCTTAATGTTTCTACTTTCTCCAACCGTGCCCGCAACTTCGGCATCATGGACTGACGGATGCGGAGCGTCATACGGCAGTCCATATCATACGACTGTTCCAGAATTTCCGGCTCCTCCTCCTTCACCACCCGCATCACATCGTTCATGAAGGGGTATTCGAAGAGGAAAGTCACCTCCTCATCTACCGTCTTTTCAATGATGGTGGCAGCGGCAATGGCTTCGGCGGCAGCAGCCTTATAAGCTACAATCAGTCCACTCGTACCCAACTTGATACCGCCGAAGTAGCGCACTACGATGACGAGAATATCCGTCAGTTCGTTGGAATTGATTTGTCCCAGAATCGGCTTGCCTGCCGTACCCGATGGTTCGCCGTTGTCGTTGGCACGGAAGTCCTTCCGCTCATGGCCCAACATGTAGGCGTAGCACACGTGGCGGGCGTCGTAGTATTTCTTCTGGTAAGTTTCCAGATGCGCCTTCACCTCCTCTACTGTACGCACCGGCAGGGCAATAGCAATGAACTTGCTGCGCTTTTCAGTGTAAATGCCTCGGAAGGGGCAACGATGGTTTTATACGTATCTTCGGCTCATGCTGCAAAGATAATGCAAACCGAAGAGAGAACTTTCATGCTTGCATGAAAAAGAAATGAAATTTTGTATATACCTTTGTAATTGTACAACTTGTCATCCGAAGCATGACGAAATTATAAAAGACCGCATTTATGAAAAAGATAGTGATTGCCTTGATTCCTTTAAGGATGTCTCACCTCGGCAGAAGCCGAAGAAGCTGCCGTCCAAGGGTACATGCCGCATGTCCCGAATGCCGGACCATCGTGCTCCCTGTGGCCGACGGTGGAGAAGGCATGCTCGACGTCCTGCTTGCAGCCAGTAACGGAAAACGTATCACCGTCCGTGCCCACGACCCGTTGATGCAACCGTGCGATGCCAGTTACGGCATCTCCGGAGACGGCAATACCGCATTCATAGAGATGGCCGCCATCAGCGGACTGCCTCTGGTCCTGCCGACAAAAGGAATCCGATGAAAACCACCACCTTCGGAACGGGCGAACTGATACGCGATGCCTGGAACGGGGATGCCTCCGTTTCGTCATCGGACTTGGAGGGAGCGCCACGAACGATGCCGGTCTGGGAATGCTGCAAGCATTGGGATTCCGTTTCTTCGATAAAGAAGGACACGAAGTGGGAAGCATGAAAAAAGGCATCGCCCTATGCGGTGCCCTTCTATCGGCAATCAGCTCCATTGACAGCTCTTCCGCCCATCCCGCACTGAAAAAGGCATGTTTTACGGCGGCGTGTGATGTACGCAATCCTTTCTTCGGTCCCAATGGAGCAGCCCACATATTCGCTCCCCAAAAAGGAGCAGACGCGGATATGGTAAAGGAACTGGATGTTGCTATGCAGCATCTTTCAGACGTCATATTCCACACTACCGGCAAAGACGTATCCTTGCATCCCGGTGCCGGTGCGGCAGGCGGCATGGGCGGCAGTCTCCACGCATTTTTGGATGCACAGTTGAAACCCGGCATAGAGCTTTTTTTGGAAACTCTGGACTTTGCAGAAAAGATTAAGGATGCCGACCTCATCATCACTGGAGAAGGGAAATCGGACCGGCAGACTCTTATGGGGAAAGTGCCTTCGGGCATCTTGCAGGAAGCAAGAAGGCAACATATTCCCTCATCCTGCTGGCAGGAGCGATAGAGGATGCCGGGATACTGAATGCAGCCGGATTCCGGGGCGTATTCTCCATTACCCCCTCTCCCGTCTCTTTGGAGCAGGCCATGCAGCCTAAATTTGCTCAAGAAAATATCCGAAGGACAGTGGAGCAAATTTGCCGGATTTTCTTTTAACTCCCTCTAACTCCTTTAACATACCGATAGCACCAGATACCGACCACGTCAGCAATCAGCCAGCCGATGGGGATGGACACCAGATGCCCGTCACCCCAATCCTCAGTATGAAGCAAGCCAGTAAGAAAAGAACTACACGGGTGCCCAGCGACAGCACGGTCAGCACAACAGACATGCCCGGCATACGGATGGCCCGATAGTATCCGTACAGCAAAAACAAGATGCCGATGCCACAGTAGAAAGCACCTTCGATGCGTAGGTACGCCACTCCCACCGCAATAATCTCCGTTTCGTCCGGACGGACAAAGATAAGCATCAACGGTTTGGCAAAGATGAAAACCAATACGGACACAAGGAGCGAAAAAACAACAGCCGTGACAAATGCACTGCGAACACCCCGGTGGATACGGTCGTAACGTCCGGCCCCGAAGTTCTGTGCAATAAAGGTGGAAAAGGCGTTCCCAAATTCCTGCACGGGCATATAGGCGAAAGAGTCTATCTTCACAGCTGCCGCAAAAGCTGCCATTACCGCTGTTCCAAAGCTGTTGACAAGTCCCTGTATCATCAGGATTCCCAGATTCATCACCGACTGTTGGACGCAAGTCAGTGTAGAGAAGGAAGCTATTTCCTTCAAGCAAGTACGGTCAAAACACATATCTTCATGATGCCATCGCAGTTCCGGACGCCTTCTGTAAGTATAAATGATGATGCCCAGAGCAGCTACTCCTTGAGCGAGGACAGTGGCCGCAGCCGCACCCTGAATCCCCCAATCCAGTTGTAGGATAAAAAACAAGTCGAGCGCTATATTCAGAACGACAGAAACTGCCAGAAACCAAAGCGGAGTGACAGAATCCCCTACTGCACGTAGCAGAGATGCGTAGAAGTTATAGATAAAGGTGAAAACTATACCGCAGAAGATTATCCACAAGTAGCTGCGCATCATGCCGTATATGTCTTGCGGGACCTGCAACAGCCGGAGAATAGGGTCGAGCCAGATAAAAACGGCTACATTCAGTATCAATGTCACGATACCTATCAGTACAACGAACTGAATAGCTACGACGCAGTGCTACATAGTTTCCGGCACCATAATGTAAGAGAACACAGTGCCACTGCCCATCGCCAGTCCCAGCAAAACGGATATAAGGAAAACCATCAATGTGTATGCCGAACCGACCGCCGCCAACGCCCCTGCACCAATGCATTGGCCTACAATGAGCGTATCTGCAATGTTGTAGCATTGCTGCAAAAAAGACCCTACCATCATGGGTAGGGTAAAATGTAATAAAGTACCGGTTATGCCTCCTTGAGTGAGGTCTCCTTTCCGTAGCATCCTGCTTTTGTTTTTAAGAGTTTCATTTCCGGGTACAAAGATACAAAACCCTCCAACAAATCATCTGGACTCGACGAAGAAAGAGGCATGTAATAAAAAAGCAGAGGGTTAACCTCTGCTCTCCATACTGTTTTTGTCAGGATTCAGAATCTTTACGACCTGACGAACATCTCTCTTGTCTGCATTACCGTAAAGGCCAATCTGTTGTCCGGGTACTGTTCCCTTTTCATGTTTCTGCCTGGGACAATGCTACTTTCGGGTCAATATGCCCTGCTTTCTTATCTATATTCATACCTATTGAGTTTTTCTAAATTCTTATATGAGAACAAGATAAAAAAGCAAATTGTTCAGCAGTGTCACGAGATATTTAGTAATTCCACTTCAAATATCAGTGTGGAATACGCCGGAATGGGTCCACTGGTACGTGTACCGTATCCCATGGTGTAAGGGATATATACAATCCAACGACTTCCGGGATGCATTCGTAGCAAGGCAATCTGCCAGCCTCAATCACTTCATTCAGACGAAAAGCCTCCGGACAATTCCGTTTCCACGAATTATCGAACTCACGCCCATTAATAAGCGTGCCTTTATAATGCACAGATACTACACTGTTGAGACGTGGTGTCAGACCGTCTCTGCCTTCCTCCAATACCCGATAAAGTATGCCGCAAGGCAATTCCTTGATTCCTTCTGCCGTACGCAACTGCTCCAGAAACTGTTCGTTCTGCAATTTATATTCTTCTTTTCTACTCATATTGACTTTTCAATACTTTACAATAATTTGTGCACTGCTTTCTTGCAGTTCCGCATATCCTTTTCCGTCAGCTCAGGATGCTTCTTAGTACCTCCCCTCTCAATGGTTTTCACAATCTTGAAACCACTCCATTTCAGAATCTCCCTGAAAGCTTTCACCACACCGTGCGTCTGATTATAGAGAATATTGAAAGGATAAGGGGTAGTACAAGTGCTTACCACAATCGCTTTCTTACCCTTATGAAACGGAAGGGGCATTCCCCAAGAGTTCTCCCCCATCATACCGTAAACCATACGGTCGAAAAGCACTTTCACCTTCTCCCGGCATGTTTCCCCAATAGCAAGGGGCACCGATTATCACTGCATCGGCTTCTTTCATAGACTGCAACACTCTCTGTGCCCCATCCTCGGGCAGACAACACTTCAATGAACTGCGACACTTCATGCAACCGATGCAGGGATGTACCTGCAACTGTGGAACGTCTATATAAACTGTTCCAACTCCGCAGCCTTCAAGTTCCTGCTTCATCAGCTCCAACATTTTCGACATGTTGCCATGACGACGAGGACTACCGTTAAGAATCAATACCTTCATTGCATACTCTTAATTTTTCAGCAAAGGTCGGCATTTTCTACATAATAACCTTACTTCTTGTTCAGTTTTAGTTCTGTAATAAAAGCCACTATCAGTCCGATTCCACCAACACCCAGCACACAAGCCCCATAAATAAGGGAAACAGTCTCCCTATACATCCAGTCTCTGTCCGCAGTAAGTAATTGGGAATCGTCACATAGCAGATAAGATAACCCAGCAATAACCCAAGTCCCATACCAGCCAACAGACATCCTATTTTCAGGGCAGAGAACGAAAAGCTACTTCCACGTAATTTAGGCGTATCCATCTGAGGGAGTAGTCCCCGCTCGTCCATCTTCTCAATCAGCATGATTCTTTCCTTCTTACAAACAAACAGCTCAAACAATTTGTAAACTCCTAAAGTAATGATTGTCATCACCGCAGGCACCATAATAAAATCCATCATATTCGTTTCAATTTAAATTAGTAATTTCGTTTCTTTGTACCCTTTAGACGCGGCAGTTTACATGAGGTTACACTTTTCCGGAAAAATATTTTTTCTTCCGAAAATCTGTAACCAACCAAACAAACTTGCGTCTAACAGACAAAATGAAAGACGACGAGAGACATATCATCCAGCGCATCTTGAGGGGAGAGACTGCTCTTTACGAGCATTTTCTCAACACATACGGCCAGCAGGTATTCATCCTGGTGGCCCGTATCGTCTCCAACCAGGAAGATACCGAAGAACTGACCCAAGATGTCTTCCTGAAAGCCTTCCAGCATCTCTCGTCTTTCAAGGGCACCAGTTCTTTTTCGACGTGGATTTATTCGATTGCATATAATACGGCCATCTCGAGTGCACGGAAAAAAGAAATTTGATACCTTTGTCATGGATGATACACTGCTTGCCAACATATCCGATACACAAGTAGATGAAGCCTTAAATGATGAAGGGGAAGAGCAAATTGCCAAATTGAACAGAGCCATGGAGCAACTCGATTCCGAGGAACAGGCACTGATAAGCCTGTTCTATTATGAAGAAAAAACATTGAATGAGGTCGCTCTCATCCTGGGACTGACGGAAAGCAACGCAAAAGTGAAGCTACACCGTATACGTAAAAAGATTTATGTGTTGATGAAACAAGAAAAAGTATGAACGAAGAACTAAAAGATAGAGGATTGAAAAAGGCGGTAAGAGAACAGACTACTTTCCGCCTGCCGTCCAATTTTACCTACCGCACCATGCAGAAGGTAGAAGAAGCCATACGTCTGCGCGAGAAGAAATCAGAAAGAAGAATTCTGCTTGCAACTATTGCCGCTGCTATCTTCTTGATAGGTGTCAGTGGGACAGGATTGGTTCTGTACTTCGGAGACAGCATCCGGGAAGCCTTTACGCCCACCACCCTCCCACAGTCAGAAAGTATCCAGATTCCTTGCTTTTATCTCCTACTGATTCTGACCATTCCGCTTTTCATCCTGTTTGACCGGTGGATGAGAAAACTGTATTTCAAACATCACACTCCTAAGCTTCCAGAGTTCTGAACGAAAAAACGGGGATGTCTTTTTACGTGGAAGACATCCCCGTTTCAGTTTATATCAATTCATTTAGTCCAGTTTATGAATCACCAGTCCCGAACGCAACTTCGGCTCAAACCAAGTTGTCTTGGGAGGCATGATGTTGCCCGTATCGGCGATGTCCATCAGCTGCTTCATGGAAACGGGATAGAGGGCCAATGCCACTTTCATCTCACCACTGTCCACCCGCTTCTTCAACTCTCCCAGACCACGGATGCCGCCTACAAAGTCAATACGCTTGTCGGAACGGAGGTCTTTGATGCCGAGCACTTCATCCAGTATCAGATTGGAGGAGATGGTTACATCCAGTACTCCAATGGGGTCGTTATCATTATAAGTACCCGGTTTGGCAGTAAGGCTGTACCACTTTCCGTTCAAATAGAGGGAGAAGTTATGCAGTTCGGACGGCTTATAGATGTCCTCACCTTTCTCCTCCACGATGAAATTCTTGCCCACAGCAGCCAGAAACTCTTCGGGAGTCATGCCGTTCAAGTCCTTCACCACCCGGTTATAGTCAATAATAGTCAACTGGTTGGCAGGGAAGCACACAGCCATGAAGTAGTTGTACTCTTCGTCACCACGGTGATTGGGATTTTGCTTGGCTTTCTCCGCACCCACCAAAGCGGCAGCGGCGCTGCGATGATGCCCATCGGCAATGTAGAGGGCGGGCATTTGGGCAAACTCTTGGGTAATGGCATCAATGTCCTCCTGCTTGTCTATAATCCAGAAGGTATGACCGAAACCGTCACCCGGAGCGATAAAGTCGTATACCGGTTTCCCGGCTGTATAACGGGAAATGATGGCATCCAGCGCAGTATTATCGGGATAGGCAAAGAACACGGGCTCAATGTTGGCATTGTTCACGCGGACATGCTTCATACGGTCCTCCTCTTTATCACGACGAGTCAACTCGTGCTTCTTGATAACACCGTTCATATAATCGGGAACATAGGCACCGACAACAAGACCGTACTGTGTCTTGCCGTTCATGGTCTTGGGCATAGACGTAATAGTTTTCTTTATCATCCTGCACCAGCCAGCCTTTCTCTTGGAACATACGAAAGTTCTCTGCAGCTTTCTGATAAACACGTTCGTCATGCTCATCCGTACCGACGGGAAAATCTATTTCCGGCTTGATAATATGATATAGGGATTTTTTCATTACCTTCCGCTTCTGCACGTGCTTCTGCAGAATTCAATACGTCGTAAGGACGGGACGCTACTTGTTCCACCAAATCCTGAGGGGGACGAATCCCTTTAAAGGGTTTAATTATAGCCATAAGAGAGTGTTTTATATGGATTATTGAGGTTTCTTTTTCACGAAATATCTTACCAGATAAATTGCACTACCTAATATCAGTACAATAGATACGCCCTCGCAAAAACCGAGGGCGAAATCTGACAATTCATTTCTGAATATACTACTTAATGAAAATATACCAGCACCTATTGCTAAATAAAGAACTGAACATTTATAGGTAGTCTTACTATTCATCTCATTTCCTGTTTACGCGGAACTTCTCGCAACCGTCTTTCAGGAAGCCTACAATCTGCTTGGCAGCGGCAATACCTGCGTTGATATTGGCTTCGGCAGTCTGGGCACCCATCTTTTTCGGTGTAGAGAAATAACGTCCGGCAAACTTGGCTGCAAATGTTTCATTGGCAGCAGGCATAATGTCGGTCATGTATTTCAAGTCGGTACGCTCTTCCATCAGCTGGATAAGCTCGGCTTCATTGATGACTTCCTTACGGGCTGTGTTCACCAGCAGTCCACCTTTCGGCATCTTGTTCACCAATGCATAATTGATGGAATTCTTCGTTTCGGCAGTTGCAGGAATATGCAGGGAAACGACATCGCAAGTAGAGTAAAGCTCTTCAGCAGAACCACAGCCTTCACTCCATCCTTCTCGATTACTTCTTTCGGGCAGAAAGCGTCGAACGCATAAATCTCCATACCGAAGCCTTTGGCAATACGGGCTACGTTGCGACCCACGTTACCATAAGCGTGGATACCCAGTTTCTTGCCCATCAGTTCCGTACCGGAAGTACCGTTATACATATTACGGACAGCCATCACCATCAAGCCGAAAGCCAACTCGGCCACAGCATTGGAGTTCTGTCCCGGAGTATTCATTACACATACATTGTGGGCAGTAGCTGCTTCCAGGTCCACATTGTCATAACCGGCACCGGCACGCACCACAATCTTCAGTTCCTTGGCGGCATCCAGCACTTCAGCATCAATGATGTCACTGCGGATAATGATAGCGTTGGCATCTTTCACAGCCTCCAGCAGCTTGGCTTTTTCGCCATATTTCTCCAGCAACACGAGTTCGTAACCTGCTGCTTCTATTTCTTTACGGATACCGTCTACTGCCACTTTGGCAAACGGTTTGTCTGTTGCAACTTAATACTTCATAATTTCATGATATTAAA
>ENA-OQEB01000341-OQEB01000341.1-human-gut-metagenome-genome-assembly--contig:-NODE-341-length-19729-cov-9.404704_pt1 | contig 19729 bp, 20 predicted proteins | sample MGYA00242787_ERZ504619 | MGnify/ENA primary metagenome ERZ504619 (study PRJEB26092, sample SAMD00036317) | human gut metagenome | host: Homo sapiens | study: EMG produced TPA metagenomics assembly of... | reverse complement strand
GTTCTCCACGTGTTACTCAGCCGTTCGCCACTCGCTTCCCTCCGGAGAGGGGTGCCGTTCGACTTGCATGTGTTAGGCGCGCCGCCAGCGTTCATCCTGAGCCAGGATCGAACTCTCCGTCCAAAATAAATGGGCTTCGAGCCCGTCCGGTCCTCACAACTATTAGCTGATCGGTTCCGTTCGATTCATATGGTTCTAGTATAGGAAAAGGAATTTCTCGGGGCCGCCTCTCGGCGGCCTTGCGAAAAACAAATCCAAGTTAGACCATTTCAAATGGTTCGATGTCTGCCCGGATGCGACACTCGATGTGTCCATCCTCGCAGTATCCGGTTCTCAAGGTGCACGCTTAGCGGCTGATCCGGTCCGACCGGGCCGCGCGGCAAGGAGATATATTGCCAGACCGGAGGGGCGCCGTGGGCGGGAATCGCGCACTCCATATTTTGTTCACAAATGAATAGATCCCTCAGTCGCGTCACTGAGGTTAAAACTGAAGCATTGGCTTCTGATATTGGCGATGACCAGCTGTTTTACGAGTATTGAGACATCGGTCATCTCTGGAGCGCTACTTTACTCCAAAGGCATCAGCTATTTGTTTCCCATCGGTAAAAGGCGGGTTTTGTTCGCCAAGCGTTCTTATATATAGATAGATACGGGTTCGAACCCATGAAAGGGCGACAAAAAAGACGGCCAACCGAAGTTGACCGTCTCAACAATCTTTGGGTGGGCCGTCAGGGGTTCGAACCCTGGACCTTGGGATTAAAAGTCCCCTGCTCTGCCAGCTGAGCTAACGGCCCGCGGGTGGCATTGTACCACGGTCTGGGACTATTCCCAACTCCATTGGCCGTTCTGGAAAATCACAACTTCACGTCCATCAGGCGTAATGCCCGTAATATCGATGTCGTCCGTGCCGATCATAAAATCGACGTGCGTGCTCGAGACGTTAACGCCATGCTCCAGGAGCTCCTCCTTGGACATGTCATACCCACCCTCGATGCATTCGGGGAAACCGACACCTAGCGCGAGATGGCAGCTAGCGTTCTCGTCATAGAGCGTGTCATAGAACAGAACGCCGCTTTCGCGGATCGGAGTGTTCTTGGAAATGAGCGCGACCTCGCCAGATGAGCGGCACCTTCATCGGTGTCAATAATGCTCGCAAGCGTTGCCTTGCCCACGCGGGCGTCGTAGTCCACCACGCGGCCGCCCTCGAACTTAATCCAAAAATCTTCGACTTTATTGCCGTGGTGGATGAGCGGCATGGCCGAGTACACGATACCGTCGGCGCGCATGCGATCGGGCGAGGTGAAGACTTCCTCGGTGGGAATGTTGGGGAAGAAGGGGTGTCCATCGGGCGTCTTGCCCTTGCCGCCGGCCCACTCGTGACCCTTCGTCATGCCAATCGTCAGATCGGTTCCATTTGCCGCGGTGTAATGCAAGTAGTCGAAACGATTGTCGTTCAGGAAACGCAGGTTCTTTTCGAATGCGGCGTCATGGAGTTCCCAGTCGCTCTCCGGGTCCTGGCCATCGGCGCGCGCGGTGTGCAGAATCGCATTCCATAGTTTATAGATTGCAACCTCATCGGCGTCTCCTGGGAACACCTCGTGCGCCCAAGCCACGACCGGAGCGCCGGCGATGCACCACGGATTGATGTTGTAATCCAGTCCACGGCGGAAAACTTTGCACTGCGTATTCCTCGCCTTTGATGCCGCGGCCGGCTTGGCTGGATCGATGCCCTTGAGGGCCGCAGGATCCGCACCTTCGATAAAGACAAAGCAGGCACCATCCTGGGCCAAGGAATCCAGCTGCATGCGCTTCCACTCGGGTGTCTGCTCAAAATAGCTTTTCTCGACATGCTCGTACGTGAGCCTCGTCACGGCATCATCGGCCCAAATGACCGTCACGTGGCCGGCGGCGGCAGCATAGGCCTCCGCGACCACCACGCGCGCAAACGGCGCGCACTCGACCGGAGACTGAACGACGACCTCCTGGCCGGGCTTGACGTTTACGCCCTTGCGGACGACCAGGCGCGCGTAGTTTTTAATCTTGGGCTCCAGGGCCTTCATGCCCTCCAGAGCCTCTTCGACCGTCAGGGCAGCTCGAATCATGTGCCACTCCATCTATCTATAGAACAGTAAAAAGGCGCGCCGCAAAAACGACGCGCCTTATATCTTAGCGATAAGTATGTATGCAAACGCTACTTCTTCTTGGAGTCCTTCTGGTCCTCCTCGGCAGCCGCGCGCTCAATAAGAGCGTTGAGCTTGTTCTCGGACATGCCCTCGGCCTGCGCGCGGTACATGTTGCGCAAGGGACGAATACGAGCGAAGTCGTAGATAAAGTCACCTAGGATGATGACATAGGACAAAACGATGCCGACCATCTGGACAGGGCTGGACACCATGCCAGCGGGAGCGAAGTACAGCGAGGCCCAAATTGCCACGACGAGCACCATGCCAATGGCGAGCACAATCCACCAGATGCGACGGCGCTTGGTGTAGTCCTCGTCCTGCTTGAGGAGGATATTCGACACCGTATAGATGCGGTCCTCCTTGGCGCGCTGCTTGGCCTTGCGGGCGCGCTTCTCCTCTTTAGAGAGGCCCTCGAGGTTCTCGCCCTTCTCGAGCTCTTTGCGGCGTGCCTTAGACGAAGCCGGCACGATGCGAACGGAGCTCGCTGCTTGGCGGGCGGGCTTAGCAGATGCGGCAGACTTGCGCGCAACCCCGGTAACTTCGTGGGATTGCGTGCGCTTGTTCGTGGCGCTACGGGTACTCACTTATGCGTTCTCCTTCATGCTTGTGAACTGGGAGCCGGTGATGATCTGGAAGGCTCGCGATAGCGCTCGGACGTGCCATCGATGACCTCGGCGGGCAGGTGCGGGGTCTCCCCCGTCATATCCCAGTTGGCCTTGAGCCAATTGCGGACGAATTGCTTGTCGTAGCTAGGCTGGATCTTGCCCTCCTCGTAGCTGGCAGCAGGCCAGAAACGGCTGGAGTCGGGCGTGAGGCACTCGTCGATCAGCGTGACCTTGCCATCAATAACACCAAACTCGAACTTGGTGTCGGCAATGATGATGCCACGGGTCGCGGCGTACTCGGCAGCGGCCTTGTAGATCTTGAGGGAAAGGTCACGAATCTGCGTGGCGATGTCCTCGCCCACGATCTCGCAGCAACGCTCGAACGAGATGTTCTCGTCGTGGTCACCGATCTCGGCCTTCGTGGACGGCGTGAACAACGGCTCGGGAAGCTTGGAAGCCTCGGTCAGGCCCTCAGGCAGCTGGATGCCGCAGACGGTGCCGTTCTCGTCGTAGGTCTTCTTGCCCGAACCGGTCAGATAGCCGCGGACGATGCACTCGATAGGAATCGTCTGGGCCTTCTTAACCAGCATGGCGCGGCCAGCGAGGTAGTCACGATACTCAGCAAACTCCTCGGGGAAATCCGCCGGGTCGATGGAAACGAGATGGTTGGGGACGATGTCGGCAAACTTATCGAACCAGAATGCGAGATGCGATTGAGCACCTCTCCCTTAAACGGAATCTCGTCGGGAAGAATGAAGTCGAACGCAGAAATGCGGTCGGTGGCGACCATCAGCAGGTTTTCACCGGCATCGTAAATATCACGAACCTTGCCACGGGAATCCGGACGACGCTCCATCGTTGTCACGTGAGTCACTCCTTACCTAAATACGACAGAAATGCGGGTTCTTTCCCGCATGTTTTCGCAAACTCGGAGCGGCAGGGACGCGGCCCCTCCTTCACCGAATAGCGAAAAGCTAGTGCTCCATTGTAGTAGATGCCGCGTCTGCCGTGTGCTCGCGGGGCAGATGAATTGTAAAAGTCGTACCCTTTCCAAGCTCCGACTCCACGGATATGTAGCCATGGTGACGCTCGACAATCTGCTTGGTCACGGCGAGGCCGACGCCCAGGCCGCCAGCTTCGCGGGCGCGGCTGGCATCGGCGCGCCAAAACCGCCCGAAAATGCGCGACAGATCGTCCTTGGCAATACCGATGCCGGTATCAGAAACGGCAATGCTGACGTGCCTGCGGTCACTGAGCACCGACACCACGACCCAACCGCCCTCGGGGGTGTAGCGCATGGCGTTGCTCATGAGGTTGATAACACATTGCGTGATCATGTCGGGATCTGCCTCGACAACGTCATCGTGGCCCTGCGTCTCATCTGCAAAGCGCAAACGCAGGTCACGGTCGGCAAACAGGCGCTCCTGGCCATTCACAATCGATCGCACGAACGGAACCATGTCCACCGGTTCTAGATTGAGCGGAGCCGTGCTGTTTTCCATACGCGATAGGTCGAGCATCTGCTGCACCAGACGAGCCAGGCGACGCGTCTCGGAAGCAACGGTCTCCAAATGCTCATCGTCGGTGGGATACACGCCATCCTGCATGGCCTCGACCGTTGCGAGCATGGCCATAAGCGGCGTGCGAAGCTCGTGTGCAACGTCTGAGGTCAGGCGCTTCTCGTGTTTCATATCCTTCTCGAGCGAAGTGGCCATCTCATCGAAGGTCTCACCCAGCTGATCGATCTCGTCATCACCGCGCAGTCCCGTGCGAGCCGACAGGTCGCCGTCACGGATTTGCTTTGCGGTACTGGTGATGCGATGAATCGGCTTGGTGAGCATGCGCGACACGAGCGATCCGATAACGACCGAAATGCAGATTGCAACAACCGCGGCGAGGGCCATGGCGTTAAAGGTCTTCTCCCTAAACGCAGAGTCCGCCTTGGTGAGCAGAGCGTCGGAGCCGATGGCCCACAGCTTTACCTGTCCGACATGCTCGCCGGAAGACGTTACAATCTCGACGTTAGCAACGCTATCGGAGTCGGTTGGAGCAGACGAGACCGGGCTATGCGATGCCCTCTTGCCGCTCGTGTCGTCGGTCGTAGCCTGGTTTTCGCGTACATCGGCGGTGGCGCTTGCCGAGGGCCAGGAATCGTCATAAACGATCACGCCCTTTTTATTGACGACCTGCATGCCCAGATCGTCGGAAACCAAACTCGACGTTGCGACCGTGCGCAGTTCTCCCGCGGTCCAAGAGCCGTTTTCCTCATATGAGGTCGCCAACTTCTCGGCAGCGGAATTTGCGATTTCGACGATATTGGAGCGTGTGTAATCCGAAAAGACCGTGCCCCACACAACAGAGACAACGCCCACCAGCACCAATACTGTCATGAGCGATGTCAGAGCAAAAGCAAGTGCCATGCGCGAGGGATAGCTCATCGTTGGCCGTGAATCGGAACGAGGCGTGTTCCAACTAGCCTTGGAACCCGCCTCGCTCTCCTGCTTGTGCTTTTGTCCGATTTCAAAGCGCGCAGGTGTCATATGTGATTTCCCTATTTCTCGTCCGACTTATCGGTCTTGGCCGGAGCCTCGAAGCGATAGCCGACACCATGGACGGTGTAGAGCCACTTGGGCTTCTTGGGATCATCGCCCAGCTTGGCGCGAAGATTCTTCACGTGGCTATCGATGGTGCGCTCATAGCCCTCAAAGTCATACCCGAGCACTTTCTCGACCAGCTCCATGCGGTTATACACACGGCCGGGATGGCGGGCAAGCGTGGTGAGCAGTTTGAACTCGGAAGCCGTCAGATCGACTTCCTTGCCCTCGACCAAGATCTTGTGGCCCGAGATATCGATGACCAGATCGCCGAAGTCGAGTACCTCGACGGTGGGCTCGTCGGCCTGATGGGCACGGCGGAACAGAGCGCGAACGCGGGCGACGAGCTCGCGCGGCGAGAACGGCTTAATCAGATAGTCGTCGGCGCCGAGCTCAAGACCGATAATACGGTCCTCGATCTCGCCCTTAGCCGTCAGCATGATGATGGGGACATCCGAGGTATCGCGAATGGTGCGGCAAACGCGCTCGCCGGGAATCTTGGGGAGCATAAGGTCGAGCACGACCAGGTCGAACTGATGCTTCTCGAACTCCTCGATCGCGGACTGGCCGTCGCCGACGCCCACAACCCAGTAGCCTTCGCGCTCGAGATAGGCAGCGACGGCGTCACGGATTGCCTTCTCATCCTCGACCAGCAGAATCTTTTTTGCATCTGAAGCCATAACACGGCCCCCCTGTCTCAATTAGCTAAGAACAAGCCCATTTTAACGCACCTGAGCCCGCCGGATGCCGCTATGACGCGGCAGCTCGGCGGGCGGTACTCACAATTACAACGCGTTTATTCCCCTGTTGGCGCCTTTTTAACCCCTCTAAGCTTAAAGAGAGAATAGACGTGCAGTGACCGTCTCTGGTATACCCTGGCTGTTGCGCACCGTGGCGTACGTAAGGAATGAGTCCGATTTTCCCGCCGTAGCTGGATAATCGCCATACTCCAAAGCGCGGTCGGGCGACAGCAGCGAGCCATAGGTCTTGGCAGAGGTGTCGATCAGGAAATGCGACGCCTGTACCTTAACAAGGTATTTATTCTTCTTGCCAGCCGCACATGCGAGCGGCTCGCGGGACAGGAAGAGGTACGGCCCTCCCTCATTACCGATATATGTGCCATATTGCCCAGCTGCCCACGCCACTATAGGCCGCCTCGATAGAAAACACGAAGGTATCGCCCATATATACGGCCTCGAAAGGCGAGACTGACGAGGGAAGGACTAGCTGGGCACGTTTGGTGTTGTTGCCGTCGGTCAGATCGATTGCCGTTATGCCGTAGTAGACGCCCTCGTCGTTGCGGACACGCGGCGAGATGGTCAAAATGCCGTCGCTCGCGCGCGGGGCCGATGCAAAGCGGCCCGTCGATTTCCAAATTACCTCGGCCTTGGATTCATCAAGCGAGCGACGATAGCAAAACGAATCACTACTCGTTTTATTGCCGCCTGCCGAAGGCATTTTATACCAGATGACTGATGCCCCGAACGCCGTAAACAGCGGCGGATCGTAGTCCTTGCCACCTCGATCGAGCTCAACCACGTCGCCAGAGAGCGAAGCGCCCGACAGATTTTGAGCGTAGAGCTTCCACGATGAATTGGCAAAGTTCATCTCAACCCACGCGAATACGCCGTCGCCGGCACGGACATCGTAGAATGCATATCCCGTGCCCTCGATAGGATCCTCGATTAATGTGGTAAGCGAGCCATCGCCCAGGTTGAGCACACCGAGCGTGTTGGCGTGCAGTGCCGATGCGGGCGCCATCATTGCCGCGGCGTAATCGCCGTCGCAGTAGTACAGCAGCGTACCCAGAGGCAGCGTCCACGACGCCGCCGGCTCAAGATCGATGTCGACTGCCTCGTACTCATCCGTAATCGAGATGATTTTGGAATCATCCTTGATAACCTGCGGCTCGCCGGCGGCATCATCGCTGGTGCCCGTTTTTTTCGAGCATCCGGCAAGCACCGTGGCAGCGCCCGCGGCAGCCCCACCGAGTACAAAGCCGCGACGCGATATTCCGTTCTTGATGTGATCGGCGATACCCATTAGGCGATCTCGGTGCGAGCGGCCTCGATAGCGCGTGTAAGCTGGTCGGCGCAGGAGGTCTTTTTCATACCGCAGGTATTACCGGCGAGAACCTCGATTACGCGATCGGCAGGAGCGCCCTCGACCAGCTTGGAGATAGCCTTGAGATTGCCGTCGCAGCCGCCGGTAAATTCAACGCCCATCACCTTGTTGCCGTCATCGGAAAGGTCAAGGTGAATATTGCGAGCACACACGCCCTGAGGCTTGTAATCAAACGAAATCATGCGATCCCCTCTCAGAATGTTATTCGAGACGACTATTATCCCCGTCTTTCCCTAAATGCAACGAGGCGCTTTGCCGGCAACACACATTACCAGCAAAGCGCCCTAAAAAGCTAACGTTATGCCCGAACCTACTCGAAGCTCAGCTGCTCCAGACGATCAAAGACCGTGTCGATACGGGTGAGGAAGTCCCACGGATCAAAGATCTCGTCGAGCTTTTCCTGGCTGACGGTGCAGCGCGGGTCAGCTCGAGACGCTCCTTAAAGGTAGGGCCGGAGACACAATCCTGTACCTCGTGCCAGGTTGCCATGGCGTTCTCCTGCACAATGGCGTACGCGTCCTCGCGGGTGATGCCCGTGTCGACGAGGGCGAGCAGCACCTTGGAGGAGAAGATGAGGCCGCGGGTCTTATTGAGGTTGGCCATCATGCGGGCAGGGTACAGCTGCAGGCCGTCGATAACGCGAATGAGGCACTGGAACATGTGGTCGAGCGCGATGAAGCTATCGGCCTGGGCGACGCGCTCGGCAGAGGAGTGCGAAATGTCACGCTCGTGCCACAGGGCGACGTTGTCGAAGGCAACCTGCGCGTTGGCCTTCACGACGCGCGACAGGCCGCAGACCTTCTCCATGGTGATGGGGTTGCGCTTGTGTGGCATGGCTGAGCTGCCCTTTTGGCCCTTACGGAACGGCTCCTCGGCCTCGAGCGTATCAGTCTTCTGCAGATTGCGAACCTCGGTAGCGATGCGCTCGCAGGTGGCCGCAGTGGTGGCAAGAACGCCGGCGAGATAGGCGTGATGGTCGCGGCTGATAACCTGCGTGGACAGCGGGTCGTGAACCAGGCCCAGGTGCTCGCAGACGTACTCCTCGACGAACGGCTCGATGGAGCTGTACGTGCCGACAGCGCCCGAGATAGCACCGAAGGCAACGTTCTTGCGGGCGTCCTCAAGACGATCCAGATCGCGCTTGAGCTCCCAGCCCAAGAGCCAAACTTCATGCCAAAGGTCATCGGCTCGGCATGGATGCCATGAGTACGGCCGGCGCAGAGCGTGTTGCGCTCCTCGAAGGCACGACGCTTGCAAATCTCGCCGAGCTTCTTGACATCCTCGATGATCAGGTCGCAGGCCTGGGTGAGCTGGTAGCACAGGGCCGTGTCGCCCAGATCGGAGCTGGTCATGCCATAGTGAACCCAGCGGCTGGGCTTGGGGTCGCCCTCGGGAACATCGGCATCGATGTATTCCTTCATGTTGGTCAGAAAGGCAATGACGTCATGGCGCGTGACTTCCTCGATCTCATCGACCTTCGCCTTCTCAAAGTTGGCATGGTCGCGGATCCACTGGGCCTCGTCTTTGGAAATACCGATCTTGCCGAGCTCCGCCTGGGCCTCGCAGGCCAGAACCTCGATCTCCTGCCAAATGGCGTACTTGTTCTCGAGGGAGAAGATGTGTCCCATCTCCGGGCGGGTATAGCGATCGATCATAGCGGCTCCTTTTTGGTTATTGGCACGTTGGTCGTAACCCAACCATTGTACCGTGCGCAGGTGCAAGTATGGGCAGTAGGCATTAACCTAACATTTTGGAATTGGAGCGACCATGAGGACGTCTGCGCATTTGCTTCGCAAATACGCACCGGCTGCGGTCGGCAGACCCGGTCCGCGCACACGCACGGGCACAGCGGGTTGGACCCGACGTTCCCGAGGTCCCCCGTACTCGATGGAGCGGGCAACGGGACATCCGCGCGCCCGCGCTTCGCGGACGCGGCACCGGCTGCGGCGATCTCCTCGGGATTCACGGAGACGATGGGGAAAACTTTGTTGAATTGGCCGTCCCGAGTTCTCCCGCGCTCGGTGGAGCGGGCAACGGGACGTCCGCGTATTTGCTTCGCAAATCCGCACCGGCTGCGGCCGCCTATCGGCGACCTTGCCTGCTCGCTATAAACGCTTCGCGTTTATTTAACGCTCGCACCCTGTCGGGTTCGAGTCCCGGCACTTTATTGAAAAAGGCACGGTAACGAAACGTTACCGTGCCTGAAATTCGAATGGAGCGGGCAACGGGACTCGAACCCGCGAGTGTCAGCTTGGGAAGCTGATGCCTTACCACTTGGCGATGCCCGCTTGTGTGTTGGCTAGTATAACGCGGTTGTCTTGTTCGATACAAGGGTGGCGATGCTTGTTTTAGCTGTGGAGATTCGTTTGAAAATCGCGTCAATTGTGGAGACGAGGACCTTTAACCTCCTGTTCTCCCTATCTTCTACCTGCACTTTTGCTTGATTGTTGTATTTGAGCTCAATTTGTCAGGAATTGGGCAAGCTTTTGGTCAGGCTCCGGTACTTACCCGCATGAACCTCGGGGGTAGCCTCATCCTACGCGTCGCAGCCTCCCCGTGCGGCGCACGAGGGATAAGGAGCAGCCATGTCCAACGCACCCACGCACTCTGTCCACAGCGCAATTGCAACAGGTCCGCTGCTCCTGCTCCTCTTCCTGCTTTTCGGCTGCCTGGCACCGGGAGCCGCATTTGCCGTCGATAGCTACGACCAGCTCGGCTTCCGCACTATTAGCGATGATTGTGGGCCCTTCTTCATCGGCAAGTATGAAGCTCAAGACGCCTCGATTGCCTACTGCATGAACCAGGAGCGCCCCGGCCCCACCAAGCCGGGCGGCCCATGGCTCAACTTTGATCAAGGCTGGGTGTGGCTCGACGACGAGTTCGCGGCAATCGTTTGTCACGGATATCCTACCGCCACGTCGTTTGGCGGTTACCATCTTTCACCCGATCGCGCCCGCGCCGCCACCCAGCTTGCCGTATGGATGCTCAACGGCACTACCCATGTCGACGGCACCTACTCCTACACGACCGCTCAGGGTAAAACCAAGAGCGGACACTTTACCGCCGACAATGAAGTCGTGGCGGCTGCGCGGTGGCTCCACGACAGCGCAAAATCAGGAAGCATCAAAGCCGCTCCGCACCGCGCGCGACGCTATCTAGGGGCCGTATCGGGCGGCAGCAAACGTCAAGACATGCTCTATGTACTGCCGGCGGTCTCTGTTTCCTTCCAAAAGCAGTCTGCTAACACCGTTATTACCAGCGGAAACAATACCTATCAGTTACCGGGGCAACATTCGATATTTTTGAGAGCGCCAGCGGCGCGCGTGTCGGCACCATCAAGATGGACAGCAACGGTCGAGCGCAAGCAACACTTCTGCCCAACACGGCATACTACCTAGTTGAAACGAAGGCGCCGGCCGGCTATGTCCCCCGCCACGATCGTATTGCCTTTACCACGGGGAATGACGGCGGGCGGGTCGCCATTGATGAACAGCCCGGCACCATCAACCTGCGTATCGTAAAACTCGATGCCGCGACGAATGCCGGCCCCCAGGTGGGATCTTCACTCGCAGGAGCAGAGTTCACGTGTGTGTCGCAATCAACCCCTGGATGGGCACAAATCCTCACGACCGACGAAAGCGGTCGGGCCGCCCTCGCCGATGTCCCCTTAGGAACCTTTACCATCTACGAATCAAAAGCCCCCGAGGGCTACCTGCCATCCAACGACAGCTGGACCTATACCGTTGGAGCCGACCAGCTCGGCGATTCAGGCGTGGTCGAGATCGAGTCTCGCGTTTCCGATATCCCCATTGCGTTTAACCTTGAGATTTCCAAATTCAAGGATTACGGCAATAGCGACCAATCCGGCCTGGAGCAGCCGGCGGGTGGTGTTGTCTTTGAGGTTGTCAGCAACAGCTCTCAGCAGGTTGTTGGCACACTGATCACAAACATCTATGGCTTTGCCTCCACCAAAGATCAGCCCGAAGCATGGTTCGGCGCAGGCAAGCGACCCGCCGGTGTCCACGGAGCCGTCCCATACGACCGTGCCGGCTACACGGTTCGCGAGGTTCCGGAAACCGTCCCCGAGGGTTTTAAACGTGCAGGGGAATGGACCGTCGGGGCCAATCAGATTTCCGACGGCGCCGAGCTTCAATATATCGTGGACAACCACGCTCTGTCGACGCATCTCCAGATTGTAAAACGCGATGCCCAAACAGGCGCTTCTGTTCCCCTAGCCGGATTCACCTTCCAACTCCTCGACAGCAATCACGAACCTGTCTCACAAACTTGCTGGTATCCAGCACATAACGTAATGGACACCTTTACGACTGACGCGACCGGGACCGTCACACTGCCCGAATCGCTCGTGCCGGGCACCTATTATGTACGCGAAACCTCGGCCAAAGAGCCCTATCTTGTCGGCGAAGAGATCGAGGTAAACATACCCGCCGACATGAACCTAACGCCCGTTGCAATCGCCTCGTATTATGACCACGCCGCGACCGGAAACATCAGGATCGTTAAAACCGATGCCATAGACGGCAGCAGCCTCGCGGGCGCCGTCTTTGAGATCCGTGCCTCGGGTGATATCGTGCGCCCCGACGGTAGCATTGCCGCGCTCGACGGTGAGACTGTCGCGACCGTCACGACGGATGAAACTGGAGAAGCACGCGCGGGCAACCTCCCACTGGGATCTGGCACCGCACGCTACGAGGTTGTCGAGACTCAAGCGCCGGCAGGCTTCTTGCTCGATCAGACAACCCATATTGTCGACCTTACTTATGCCGACCAGAAAACACCCGTTGTAGAAGCACGGCTTAACGTATCCGACGATTACACCAAGGTTGATATCTCCAAGGTCGATGCAAGCGGTGAGCAGGAAGTGGAAGGCGCACAGCTCGCCTTATATGGTCCCGATAAAACCGAAATAGACTCCTGGACCTCATCCGACAAGCCACACCGCGTCGAACATCTTGCACCCGGCACCTACTCGTTGCGCGAAATGATGTCTCCGCGGACCTATGACCTTGCCGAGGAGATAACGTTTGAAATAAAGGATACGGGAGAAGTCCAATCCGTCGCGATGAAGGATGCGCCCATCGAGATCAAGGGGCAGGTCGACAAGCGTCAGGAACTTGTCCAACCTATCGAAAAGGGCCTGTTGGCTAACGGCGATGGTAAAAACCGTGCCGCGATGCAAACCAATACGGATGGGCTTTTCTCCTATACCATCGACGCTCGAAACGATTCAACTACCTGGGTTGATGAGTTCACAATTACCGATGATCTTGAGTGTGCCGAGGACGATACGGCGAGATTCGTCTCAATCGAAACCCCCGTCGCCATCGGCGACCTCAACGGTCTGTGCAACGTGTGGTATCGCACGACGCCGTTGGACTCGACAGACGTCGATGAACCGGCGAACGCGACACTTGACGATGGACACGAAAATCCTTGGCTTGAGTCCGACGAAGTAAAAGAGAGCCTTGGTGAGGACTGTCGCCTCGTCGATTACGACGGCTGGCGCCTCTGGAAGGCGGATGTCTCGACCACGGAATCCACCACACTCGAGGCGGAAGAGCTCGACCTTACACCCAATACCGTCGTAACGGGCATTCGAATTGAATACGGTGCGGTAGCCGCCGGCTTTACGACTCGAAGCGATGCGGATTCTTGGACCCGCGATGATCTCAAAGATGAGCACGACGACCTTGACGATGCCAAAGCAATCCTTGGCACAGACGCTCGGGGCGCAGTCGTGCACATGCAGGCAACGTCGGCTTACACGCCCCAAACTGCACTCACCAACAGCGCACGCGTCGATCTTTGCCGCAACGGCGGCGGCGATAAACTTGAGTCACATGACGAGGACCGTGTCATTCAACGCTGTACCCTACTGCAGGACCTACCGGCAACAGGAGCAGTTCCCATCGCCGCCTGCATCACCGCGTTCCTGACCTCGGGTGCCGCAGCCTATGGTTCGCTCGCCTTAGGTCGACCCCAAAGAAGCGCTAGCGCGATGAAAAAGCGGGCGAGCCAGTCCCCTGGCTCGCCCGCTTTCAATCATGTAAATCGCCGTATCTACCCTGCAGACGAAGATCCACCATCAACGATTGCCTGCTCGGACTCAGGAATCCCATCGGCACCCGTACTCTGTTCTTGCTCCACCTCTTCGCTGATTGCGGAGGCGGGGGTCGAGCCCTTTGCACCCACGATGTAGGCAGCCCCAAATCCTAACGCAATGGCAATCAAGGTCAAAATCACGTAGACAGGCCAATGGCGCTTAATATACGAAAACACGTTGACTCCTTAGAGCTCCGTCTACGAACGGCGGATAACCTCGGTCACGACCTCGGATACCGTGGCAATGTTCGTCGGGTTGACATTGTGGGGCAGGTCGTCCTCGGTACGAGCGCAAGCCAGACGCGTGCCGTCCACGCCGGCGATGGTGAGGGCTCGGCGGCTCGCCTCGAGCGCGGCATAGGCATCGGTCTTGGCATAGGGCATCTCGAGCGCGCCACAATCGACATGGAACGACTTGCACACCTTGCTGACCAGGTTCATGATGCGGCGATCGCCCTTGAGCAGCTGCTGTTCGCCCTCGACCGTCACCACCGAAAGCCTACCGGCGCCGACGGATTCAAGATTGATGAAGAATACGCCGCGGAGTTTATCGCGATGCGAAGCCAAGAAGGCCTTCATGCCGGCGCCATCACAATCCGAGGCGCCCGTTGCCACAAACCAGATATCGTGACCGAGCAGCTCATCATCGCCCATAGAGGCGACAGCGAGAGCATATCTTCGGAAGAAGCGCCATCGGAAGACGTAGCGCCGCCCTTCCAGCCATCGTTATCGTCCTCGAAGTTATCCCACGAACCGATACCGCGACCGGACTTCTTGGCATCGTAATCGTCTTCGACGCCCAGCCAATCACTCATGCTGTCCTGCTCGTTTTTCCTTTTACGACCGAACAGGCCACCCAGGCCGCGTTTGCGAGACTTGGGTGCCGCCGGGGCGGGAGCCGAAATGGTCTCGATCGGCTGCGCGCCCGACGCAACGGGCATAGAAGGCGCAACGGGTGCCGATGTGGGTTCGGGACCTGGGCAGTAGCAAAGGGGTCGTTGACCTGGGCAGAGGGATCGGGAAGGTCGAACAGCGACGTGCGAGACGCAACGTTTGCCTGCTTCATAGACGGCAGCGACGGATCGGGGACCGAAGCCAGCGGAGACGAGGAAGGTGCAGGCGACGGTGCGACGCCGGATCGGGAACATTCATCTGCGGACGCGGCGATGCCTGGGAGGAAATCTGGGCCATAAGGGAATCGACCGTTTCGTCCTGGGTGGGAGCGACATTGGCAACCGTGGCACCGGAACCACTCGGGGTCGGCATGGTGAAAATCTGCGTGGAGTAAGGCCTCGACTCATCCGTCTCGGGAGTCTCGGAAACCGCAGGCACTTCCTCCTGCTCGACCTCGGTCGAATCACCTTGATCGGCTGCCGCGTATTGCTCTTCGTCAGAGTTGGCCTCGACGGACTCGTCCTCGGCGGCATCTTGGATTTCGGCAGCATCAATGGGCTCGTCATCGTCTGCCGCGTCGCCCTGCTCATCGGAAACAGGAAGGGGCTCGGCAATTGCGGTGCCTTGCTTTTCAAACGTTATCGTGGAATCGAACTGCGCGGCATCAAACGACATGGTGCTATCGACGTGCTGCTGAGCCTCGAAAGACGTTGTTGCCTCAACAACATCCGCTGACGTCGGTTGCTGGGACTCAAAGGACGTCGTAGCTTCGGCAGCGTCGACGGGCCCGGACTGCATAGCCTCGTTCTGCTCGAACTCTTGCGCCGCGCGCTCACGTGCCGCCTCGGCTGCCTGCTGCTGAGCGATAGCCTCCTGCTCGGCAGCCTCGCGTGCGGCAGCGCGCTTCTCCTCGAAATCGTCGACAAATTTCCTGCTTTGCAAGCGCACCCTTAAAGAAGCTGGAAGCGCTGGCGCCAATCGAAGAGAACGCGGATGCAATATCGGCATGGGGCGTTGCCGCGGGAATCTCGGCAGAGAAATCAGTATCGCTCTCGTAAGACACGCGCCTCGGCTGTTCAACGTAATCGTCGTCAGACTCGTCCGCAACGTCTTGCGCCGGCGCGGCGGGAGCCAAAATGTCCAGTCCTGCCGCGGGATCGATCGCGGACACCGCCTCGGGCTCGGCAACGGCAGCGGTAACCGCGGCAGACTCATCATCCGCAGTGACAACGGGCGCAGGCTCGGGCTCAAACGTCGGCTCCTCGCCCTCCTCGTAATCGAGCGTGCAGGACTCGGGAAGCATTCCGAGTGCACGGATGGCATCCGAACCAAAGCGAATGTTGCCGGCGGCGTTGCGATAGAGCTTGGGCTCGGGCTCGGCCGCGGCAGGCTCCTCCGCCGGCTCAGCAGCGGGAACCTCGTCATTGAACTCTTCGGCCTGGACAGCCTGATTCTGATCCTCGGGCACGATGGCGCCAATCAGCGTCTCGTCGGCAGACGCACCCTCAAAGCCCTCAATCTGCTCGTCAAAAGCCTCGCCCTGTTCGGGCTCGGTTTGAGCGTCGGGAGCAATCGGCTGACCGAACTCGTCCTCGGCGTAGGTAGGCTCTTCGTACTCGATGGTGTTGCCGTAGTCGTTTTGCTGCTGGGCCGCGGCATACTCCGCCGCCGCGCGCGCCATTTCCTCGGCACGACGTTTCTGCTCCCCAAAATAGGTATCGAACGGAACATCGTCGGGAAACTCGTTCTCGCCCTGGAAGGGAGCAACGTTGTCCATAACGCCGAGCATAGCGGCGACAGAAGACTTGTTGCACACCGCGCCGGACGTATAGGGAAGAACGTGGCGGTTAGAGATGATGTTTGCCGCGTTGGCAAGTGCAACGAGGGAAGCGAGGATCGCGACAATCCACAGCAGAACCTTGAGCGCGCCGGGGAGCGGCAGGATACGCAGGATGGCAACGGCAGCAGGGGCAATCGTGGCAACGGGCAACAGCTTGGCGATGAGCGCACGATACGAAGCATAGGGCTCGCGGGCGAGCAGCTCAGCACGGGGAGAGTCGTAGTGTGCGACAACGACCACCGGGCGGTTGCGCGGAGACGCGAGCGGGCCCGAGGCCTTGTGGTAGGCGATGACATTTTGGCTCACGCCCGTCTTGCCCAGGCGCGAAACCACGGGGTGGCCCGTGCGCTCGAGCACGTAAAGAACGGCGCCGACAATGGCCAGCAAGGTGCCGACCAAGCCGATACCGCCGCCGATGCCCATCAGCAGGGCGCCGGCAAACGCAAGAATACCGGTAACGGCAAATGCCAATCTACTGGGCGCCGGGGCATTGAACTCCTGAACCTCGGGGTCAAAGCCGTGGTTGCGGAAGATCTGAGCGATATCCTCGGCAGCCAAGCGCTCTTCTTCGCTGCATGCCGCGTAATGCCGGTGTTCTGCAGCAGGTGGTTAATATAGTTCTGGGTGTTCGCCATGTGCGCTCCACATCCATAATCCGACAAATAGGCCCAATGCATGCACATTAGAACCGTATATAGTCGAAAGTATACCCCGAGCGAGCGCAAACGACCGAATTCGGGCCATCTTAACGCCTCGAGCGGACAAGGATATAGCCTAATCTCCATATCGGACTAAAATCATGGCAGCAAACCACCTTCTCATGCGAGGACTCTATGACGGCAAGCGACGCGACCGCGACAATTAAAAAGGGGAATTCGGAGCCCGGTTTCGATAAAACGGCTCAGCGCATCCTCAATCTTTTCTTTGTGCTCAACAGCTCCCCCGAACCGCTGACGACCGAGCAGATCGTCTTGGATTCTGACCTGGGATATGGCTCGGGCAATATCGACTCGGATAAGCGCAAGTTTCGGCGCGATCGTGACAAACTGCTCGAGCGTGGCATCTTAATCAAGGAGGTTCGCCCCGCCGGTGCGCAGGAGACCGAGGAAAGCTCGTGGACAATCGACCGCGAGCACACGTTTGCTGCAGGCGGCCTCATCACCGCAGACGACGCCGATATCCTACTCAACGCCATCGACCAGACGCTAGCGGCCGGCTCTTCCACCTTTGCCGCGCCGCTTGCCGATATTCGCTCCAAAATTGCCTACCTCACCGGCAGGACGACGGTGGACGAAGTACCGATCCGCCGCTCTCCCACCGTCGATGCGGTATGGAGCGCCTTTGCCGAGCGATGCGCGCTGCGATTTTTATATCAGAACGGACGCGGCGAGCAGAAAGAACGTACCGTCTGTGTCTACGGCATGTTCGAACGCGAGGGCGTGGCGTACTTCTGCGGCCTCGACAATGTCACCGACGACATCAGGACATTCCGCTGCGACCGTATCGTTCGCGCATGGCGTCCTTCGAAGGCCTACGCCATCCCTGCGGACTTCAATCTCAACGACTATCTGTTCTTTGAATTCGATTTCGCCGACCGACCGCCCGTTGCAGCCACGTTCTCGTTCGCCCCTCAGACGCAGATCGATATGATCAACGGCCTCACGCGCGGGCGAGGTGAGCTCACACACACCGATGCGGGATGGATCTGGACCGTTGACGTGCGCGACCTTGAAGCCGCCGCCTCATTTTGCATGGCCCACGCCATGGACGGCATGAGGCCCATGGCCCCCAAATCGCTCAAGCAGGCGTGGAACCACCTCATTGAAAGGACGGTGCACGAGTATGCCCGTGCGTAAACTCACCAGCGAGCAGAGACTCTCGCGCGCCATCGACATCATGGAGGCCCTCTACGCCGCCGGCGAGAGCGGCATGACACGAACCGAGATTTGCGGCCGCTTTGACATCACGGGAGTATCGCTCGACGAGATTCTCGAGATCGTCTCGACGCTCGCGGACCGAGAATCTGGTGCGCGCATCATCTGCGAATGCCACGGCGAGCGTGTGGTCCTCACTGGTGACGCCGGGCGTGTGCTACCGTTGCGCTTGAGTGCAGCCGAGGGCGCTGTGCTCAACCACGAACTTGAATCGTTGGGGATCGAGCCGCAGACGGCAGCTCGGATTCGACACGCCTTCTACCCGAAGAGCTCGGCTATAACCAGCGCGTCTTTGACACCGTCAACCACGGGTCGCACTGGCAGCAGCTGAGCTGTGCCATTCAGGACGGCGTTCGCTGCCGCATCTCATATCGCTCGATGGACGATGCACGGCCACGCGAGCGTCTGGTCGACCCCTTGCGCATTACGGCAAACGGCGACCAAACATACCTGATTGCCTGGGACATCACAGTCGATGAGCAGCGCACCTATCGCATGGATAAAATCGAGGGACTCGCCTTGACGGAAGACTCCGTCGTGCCTCACACACCGGACGTCGCATCCCTCCACGATTCCCTTGCCCGGACGCAGCGCAGCGCAAAGCTCTTGATGCCATTCGATATGGCGGAGCATCTGGACTGGGCCGGCATCACCCTAATCGAGCGCGGCGGGGCAGACATGGCAACGGTAACTGTGCATTACGGCTCCGAGCGTTGGCTACTGAGCCAGGTAATCGCAGCGGGCGGAGCCATCCGCATCTTGGATGACCCCGCCCTGTCAAAGCGCCTGTGCGATATGGCAAAAACCCTCGTCTGTCCGCTTTAGCGCCGCCGCTCGTGGCGTGCGCGCCACAGTTGCAGATAGTGCCCGATCTGCGCCGATTCGATGCGCTGGTAGGAGCTCGTGGGCAGCGACGTTAAGAACTTCTTTCCGTAGCCCTTCGTCACCAGGCGCGGGTCGGCCAGAATCAGCACGCCGCAATCGGTCGACGAGCGGATAAGGCGGCCGGCCGCCTGCTTGACCTCGAGCACCGCCTCGGGCAGCGAATAGCGCGCCCAAGCGCGGTCTTCGCGCAGGTTGCGCTCGCACGAGAGCGGGTCCGTGGGACTCGAGAACGGCAGCTTGGGAATGATGACGCAGCGCAGCGTCTCGCCGCTGGCGTCGAACCCCTCCCAGAAGGCCTTAAGCGCAAAAAGCGAATGAAGTCGGCTCGTTGATAAACCGATCGCGCAGGCGACGAGGAGATGAGTTGCGCTGCTGGCAGTTGAGCTCCAGACCCGCACGGGCCATCTTGGGCTCAACGCGGGCGTACAGGTCTTCCATGTCGCGCCGATTGGTCGAACAGTGTGAGCACCGATCCGCCCATGGCAAGATGGGCGTCGACCAGCACGCGCTCGAGCGCCGTAAGATAGCTCTCGCGATCGCGCGGATC
>ENA-OQEB01000340-OQEB01000340.1-human-gut-metagenome-genome-assembly--contig:-NODE-340-length-19766-cov-2.843678_pt1 | contig 19766 bp, 18 predicted proteins | sample MGYA00242787_ERZ504619 | MGnify/ENA primary metagenome ERZ504619 (study PRJEB26092, sample SAMD00036317) | human gut metagenome | host: Homo sapiens | study: EMG produced TPA metagenomics assembly of... | reverse complement strand
ATATTTATATACTTAATAATCTAATTATGACCTACATATAACGCTCGTTAATTTATTAAATATTAATATATTTTTTAATATTTCCTTAAATCTACAAAGGAATAATTTCCCATTTTATGTTACAAAAATATTTCTAGGAGATGATTAGTATGCATTTTTATTGTGAAAAATGTAAAAAAGAATATCCATTAAATTCAATTTCTTACCATTGTTCTTGTGGTGGTTTATTTAGATTATATAAAAATAACACTGATCCTATAACACCAGAAGTTTCTATTGGAGAAATTGAAACACCGCTTATACCTATAAAATTTGGTAAACAAGAGTTTTTCTTTAAAATGGAAAACTTAAATCCAACAGGTTCTTTCAAAGCCCGTGGTGCCAAGACAATGATTAGCATACTAAAAAATCTAGGCATAAAACACATAATTGAAGATTCTTCAGGAAATGCAGCTTCTGCTATAGCAGCTTACGCAGCTGCGGCAAACATGAAATGTACTGCTTATGTACCTGAAAATATAGCTGAAGGCAAATTAAAACAAATTGAAACATTTGGTGCTCAAATTCGCCTTGTTATTGGTAATCGTGATACTGCAGCGAAAACAGCTCAAAAAGAAGCTACAAAATCTAAAACATATTATGCTTCTCATGTCTATAATCCTTTATTCTTTGAAGGAATAAAATCTCTAGCTTATGAAATTTACCATCAATTAAATGACCATGTACCTGAATATATTTTCCTTCCTGTTGGTAATGGTACAATGCTTCTCGGTCTTTATTATGGCTTTGAAGAAATTGGTCGTTTACCAAAATTCATCGCTGTTCAAAGCGAAAATTGCTGTCCTTTATATAATGCATTCAAGAAAAAACGCAAAGGTTCCAAAGTTGGTTATACTATAGCTGATTCCATACGTGTAGAAAAACCAATGCGTTTAAAAGAAATGCTCATGGCAATTACTCGTAGCAATGGTGAAGTCCTCACTGTAGATGATGAAGAAATTATCGAAGCTCAACATCAAGTAGGTAGAAAAGGTATCTATATTGAACCAACTGCTGCTGCTTCTGTTGCTGGTGCTTTAAAATATTTCAAAAAAGGAAAACCAGATAATTACCGTGTTATCATTCCAATAACTGGTGCTGGTATCAATACTTCTAGTAACAAAGATTAAAATAAAAGTCAGTTTTAGTAAAAGCTAAAACTGACTTTTTTATCAACATATCCATCATCATCAAAAATAACTTACTATATATCCTTTTATCCCTAAAAATTTATGATAAAATATATTATTAATTAACTCAAATTAAATTTATTTTAGAAGGATGTTTTGATGGAAGATATTAATATCTATATGTGTTTATTTCTAATTGTTACTGGATTTATCGCAGCTTTTATCGATACTGTAGTTGGCGGTGGTGGTCTTATTTCTTTACCTGCACTTTTATTTACTGGCATGCTCCCGTTACAGCTATAGCTACGAATAAAGTGTCTGCTTCTATGGGTGCTACAATTGGTTTTGCCTCTTTTGTTCGCTCTGGTAGATAGATTTTTCTACTATAAAATATTTACTACCACTTTCTTTCATTGGCTCAATCTGTGGTGCTAGTATTTTAAAATTAATTCCTTCTGACTTTCTTCGTCCCTTAATTATAATTTTACTTGTAGCTGTAACTATCTATACTTTGACAAAAAAAGAATTTGGTCAAGTCGCTACATTTAATGGTATGAGTCAAAAAATGTGGATACTAAGCGCTATTGCTGCATTTATTTTTGGCTTTTATGATGGATTTTTCGGCCTGGTACTGGCACATTCTTATTATTTGCATTTCTTTGGATAGGTTTTGATTTTATCGGTGCTGCTGCTAATGCTCGTGGTTTAAACTTCGCTAGTAATATCGCTGGTGCATTATTTTTCATCAGCTCTGGCATTGTTGATTTCGCCTACGCCATTCCTATGGGACTTGCATGATGGTTGGAGCCTTCTGTGGAGCTCGCATGGCCATTGCCAAAGGTGCTACATACGTAAAAACCTTATTTATCATCATGTCCATCGTATTAATCGGAAAACAAGTAATTGATTTATTCAAATAATACAATGTTCGTTTTTCTTTTATGTAAAAGAAAAATGAACCAAAAAGAAAACCTACCCGCAATATTGATTTTACTTTGACAAAGATAAAACTATGTCTACAACGCTCTAAACTCGCTTCGCTCAAACAGTAGGACTAAAACCGTATCCATAGTTTTATCTTGTCAATAGCTTTCAGCTACCGTAAAAGTCTGCTAATGCGGGAAAGTTTGGTATTATATTAATAACACGTAATATTATTTTCCGCATTATAAATTTTTAGTGGTAACCTTTAGGTTATTGAAAATAATTGTCGCTGAATACGGTTTTAGTCTGAATGTTTGAGCGAAGCGAGTTTCTAAGCGTTGTATGAAGCGAAAATTATTTTCAAAGCTAAAAATTTATCTGCGGTGATTTCTTTGGTTTCGTTTCTTTGTCACCAAAGAAATGAACATATTATAATTGGGAGGGTATATTTTTATGTTATATGCAGTTATTGACATTGGTTCTACTACTATTCGTATGGCTATTTATGAAATCTTGGATAATAAGTTAAATCTTATTCATAAGCGCAAATATACTGTAGGTTTAGCAAGTTATGTTAAGGATAATATCATGGAACAAGCTGGTATTGATAAAGCTTGTGAAATTTTAAACAGCTTTAAATCCTTCTTGACTTCTTTTAATATCGAAAATGTAAGTGCTTTCACTACTGCTGCACTCCGCAATGCTCAAAATAGTAAAGAAGCTGTCGCTGAAATCATTGCTCGCACTGGTATTGATTTGCATATCATCTCTGGTGATGAAGAAGCAACTTACGATTTTATCGCTGCTACACATGAACTTGATTATCATGATGGTTTTATCATTGATATTGGCGGTGCTAGTACAGAACTCATTCGTTTTGCTGACAGTAAAATTATCCAAAAAACTAGCTTGCTATCGGCTCTTTAGCTCTCCATACAAAATATGCGACTGACTTTTTACCTAGCGAAGAAGAAATCGCACAAATGATAAAAGAAGTTCATGCTATTATTGATACAGCACCTGAATTTAAAGATATTTCCCATGCTGAAATCTGTGGTATTGGCGGTACATGTAAAGGAGCTAGAGCTTTATATAACGAAATGTACGCTCAAGATGATGCAAATGAAACTATACCTGCTGACAAAATTCCTGAAATGATTTCTCATTTCACTCGTGGGCATAAATTAACAGATAAAGATATCACAACTTTATTAAAAACCGTACCTGACCGTTTGCATACTATCATTCCTGGTATGGTTATAGCTAATGAAATCGCTAAATTAATCCATGCTACAGCAATAACTTATAAAGATGCTGGTATGCGTGAAGGATTTTTATATACTCATGTAATCGAAGGTTAGTTTTTTATGCAGGAAAATAACGATATTTTACAAATATTATTCTCCTATCAAGATAAAAATTATGCTCAATTTGTACAAAAATTATTGCCTAAAAATATTGATAGAGAAAATATAAAAATTATCGGTATACGTTTACCACAATTGCGAAAAAATTGCTAAAGACCTAGTAAAAAATGATTGGCAAGAATTTTTAAATCAAAATACAAATGAATATTTTGAGCAAATCATGCTTGAAGGCTTTGTCATTGCTTATGCTCCTATTGATATAAATGCAAAACAAAATTAATTCAAAATTTCTTACCTAAGATAAATAATTGGTCTATTTGCGATAGTTTTTGCGCTAGTTTCCAATTAAAAACTAAAAATAAAGATTTATATCTATCTTTTATAAAAAATTATTTAAACAGCCCTAATGAATATGAATTGCGTTTTGCCATCGTGATGTTATTAGACTATTACTTGACAGAAGATTTTGCTGACAATACACTTCAATTAGTCTATAATACAAAAGATATTTCCTATAGTGTAAATATGGCAAAAGCATGGGCTTTTAGTAAATATTTTGCTTTTTATCCAGATAAGGGCTTAAATTTTTTGCAAACACAGACATTATCTAAAGATGTTTTTAAAATGACTTGTCAAAAAATAAGAGACTCCCATAGAGTTTCTTCTCGTTATAAAGAAGCATTAAAAAATTTATAAAAATTTTTATCAGTTGTTATCTAACATTCATTATTTAACAACTGATTTTTTTATCTAATATAGCCCTAAAGCCTTATATCATAGACTTTTTTCGCTAAAAATGATAAAATATATTAGTTAAGATGATTGTCGTAATTTGTTATTTCGGTCATATTTTGACCGTAGATTAAAATTGAGGTGAGAATGTGACAGAAACTATAAATACAGGAAAAATTCTCCCTGTAAATCTTGAAGATGAAATGAAAAACTCATATATTGATTATGCTATGAGTGTAATTGTTATGCGTGCATTACCTGATGTACGTGATGGTTTAAAACCAGTTCATCGCCGTATTTTATATGCTATGCAAGAAGCTGGTATGGGCTCTAATAAACCATATAAAAAATCTGCTCGTATCGTCGGGGAAGTACTAGGTAAATATCATCCACATGGTGATATTTCCGTTTATGATGCTATTGTTCGTATGGCTCAAGATTTCTCTTGCCGTTATGTATTAGCTGATGGTCATGGAAACTTTGGTTCTATTGATGGCGACTCTGCTGCTGCTATGCGTTATACAGAAGTTCGCATGTCAAAAATTGCAGAATTAATGCTCCAAGACATCGATAAAAAAACAGTGGATTTCACACCAAACTATGATGAATCCCTACAAGAACCATCTGTATTACCATCTAAAATACCAAATCTTTTAGTAAATGGTTCTTCTGGTATTGCCGTTGGTATGGCAACTAATATACCACCACATAATTTAAACGAAGTAATTGATGGCGTTTTACAGATGATTGATAACCCTGAAATTACTGTTGAAGAATTAATGCAAACTATCAAAGGTCCAGATTTTCCTACTGGAGCAATGATTATGGGTCGTGATGGCATTATTTCTGCTTATAAAACAGGTCGTGGTGCAGTAAAAATGCGTGCTTGCACAGAAATTACTACTTTGCCAAATGGTAAACCACGTATCACTGTAACTGAATTACCATATCAAGTAAATAAAGCTCGTCTTGTAGAACGCATTGCTGAACTTGTTCGCGATAAAACAATTGATGGTATTACTGATTTAAATGACGAATCAGACCGCAATGGTATGAGTATTGTAATTGATTTACGTCGCGATGCAAATCCAGAAGTTATTTTAAATCAATTATATCAACATACTCAATTACAAGAAACTTTCGGTGTAATTATGCTTGCTTTAGTTGATGGCAGACCTCGCATTCTCAACTTAAAACAAGTTTTACATTACTATATCAAACATCAAGAAGATGTTATTCGCCGTCGTACACAGTATGAACTCACAAAAGCTCAGGCTCGTGCTCATATCTTAGAAGGCTTAACTATTGCACTTGACCATTTAGACCCAATCATTAAAACTATTCGTGATTCTAAAAATGGCGATAGCGCTAAAGAAGTCTTAATGAGCGACTATACTCTTACTGAAAAACAAGCTCAAGCTATCTTAGATTTGAGATTACAACGTTTAACTGGTCTTGAACGCGAAAAAATCGAAAATGAATATCTTGAAATCTTAGATTATATCTCTGATTTACAAAATATCTTAGCAGATGAACAAAAAATCTTAGATATCATTAAAGAAGAACTTTCTGCTGTTAAAGCTAAATTCGGCGATGCTCGTCGCACTCAAATCACAGATGATAGTTCTGATGTAGATATCGCAGATTTAATTGCTGAAGAAGATGTAGTAATCACTTTAACACATAATAACTATATCAAACGTATCCCTGTAACTACGTATCGCAATCAAAAACGCGGTGGTCGTGGCGTTACTGGCATGGGTACAAAAGAAGAAGATTATGTTGAAAATATGATTATCACATCTACACACAATACAATCTTATTCTTTACTAATAAGGGACTTGTATATCAATTAAAAGGATATGAAATTCCTGAATCTGGTAGAACTGCAAAAGGCACAGCTATTGTAAATCTTTTACCATTAGCAAAAGAAGAAACTATCACAGCTATCATTCCTATTAAGGAATTCTCTAAAGATAGATATTTATTTATGGCAACTCGTCATGGTATCGTTAAAAAGACAGGTCTTAGCGAATTTGATACTAATCGCAAAAAGACAGGTCTTATCGCACTTTCTTTAAAAGAAAATGATGAATTAATTGGTGTAAAACTCACTGATGGCAATCGCCAAATCATCATCGGTACTCGCGATGGTATGTCTATTTGCTTCAATGAACAAGATGTTCGTCCTATGGGTAGAACTGCTCGTGGTGTCATTGGCATAAAATTAAAAGGTGAAGATACAGTAATTGGCATGGACAATATCCGTGATAATTGCGAAGTCTTAACTGTTACTGAACATGGTTTTGGCAAACGCACTGCAACTTCTGAATATCGCACACAAACTCGCGGTGGCATTGGTCTTATCAACATCAAAGTCACTGAAAAAACTGGTTTTGTAATCGGCATTAAAGTTGTAGATAGCCAACAAGAATTCATGCTCATTTCTACTGAAGGTATCGTCATTCGCTCAAATATTGAAGAAGTTTCTGTAATTGGCAGAAATACTCAAGGCGTAAAAATGATGAATATGGATAATAATGATAAAGTAGCTGCTCTTGCTGCTTTTGAAATCAAAGAAGACGATAAATAATTTATAAGACAAAAGGATTTTGCTATGTATGATATGGGAAAAATACTCATCTATATAGGAATTGCTCTTGTTATTATCGGTTTATTAATCCATTTTGGTGGAAAATTATTACCTCTAGGTAAATTGCCATTTGATTTTAAATGGGAAGGTAGTAATTGGGGCGTTTATTTTCCTTTAGGTAGTTCTATTTTAATTAGTATTATCTTAACATTAATCTTAAATTTATTATTTCGTTAACTAAAAATACCGCAAATAGTTTTTATCCTATTTGCGGTATTTTTTATTTATGATTTACCTGTAGTATTCATATCTATAGCTGGGACATCTCTTGTTGGTGTTTGTGGCACAGGTTCTTTTTGTTTTGTTGTATTATCTTCCACTGGAGTTTCTTCTCTAGTTTCTACTTTTTCTCGATTACTATTTGTTCGTGGTCGTTCTTCATCTACTTCAGATTTAAATCGTTTTGTAGATTTTTCTTGCTCTTCACGAAGTCGTTGCAATCTTTCTTCACGTTCCTGTGCAATTTCTCTTTTTATGCGTTCTTTTTCTGTTACTTCTACAGCATTATCAGGAATAGATTCTTCATATTCTATATTATCTTCATGAATAGATGTTGTAATTGATTGATTGATTTTTATGCCTAATGTATTTGCTAAAATCTGTCTTGTCTTACTGATATCTGGTACCCAATAACTAATACCTTCTATATATACTGGTTTACCTGGTAACATTTCTGATTTTAATCCATTATCTTTTGCATCTTGAAGTGTTCCCAAGAAAGATAATATTTCACTAACTGACATATCAGTTTCCACTGAATCAGAAACAGCAGATACAATAGCTGGCAATTTAGGAATAATTGTTGGAGATACTAATTTGTCCATTACTGCTTTCATGAAATTCTGTTGACGTTTGATACGACCAATATCACCCTCTTCATCACGATAACGCACATATGTTATCGCAGTCTTACCGTCCATATGTTGCATACCTGGCTGAAGGTCAATATATAAACCGCCATCATCATCCCATGGGTCTTCATAATACATGCGTTTTTCTACATCAATATCAATACCGCCTAAAGCATCAATAATTTTAGTAAAACCATGTACATTAATTTTTATATAATGATCAATATGTGTATTTAATAAACTTTCAATGGTTTCTTGAGTTAATTTTCTACCACCATAGGCATAAGCTGCATTAATCTTATCAAAGCCATGACCTTTTATTTTTACACGCGTATCACGAGGCACAGATAATAATGCTGCTTGATTTTTATCTGGGTCTAATGTCGCTATCATTAAGGTATCGCTTCTCCCCACATCATCAGCGCGCTCATCTACCCCCATAATCATTACAGTAGCCTTATCTTTTGCAACTAACATACCTTTTTTATCATCTTCATTATAATCTGGTTTATTATCAACTAACGCATTAGCAAAAAAGCTCCTACCATACCAGATAAAATAAAACAACTACTAATATCAAGATATATTTTACATAACTGCTTTTATTTTTTTATCTCCATTTCCCAATTATTATCCCTCACATTATTCAAATTCATTTAAATATTAACTATTCTATTATAAGATTTTATCAATTATTCCGCAATTGTTATTTCTCTATTTTAGTAAACGTATACTAAAAAACTTTATTTTCATAAAAATGAAAATATTATATAATACTAATATCACATCTTATAAAAAGGAGTATTGTTGTGGATAAGAATAAACAAAAATACAAATATCTTTATTTATTGTCAGAAAAATACCCTAATCGTCAATCTGTTGTAACCGAGCTAATTCGCTTAAAAGCTATTTTAAACTTAGCTCGACCAACAGAACATTTTATGAGTGATTTACATGGTGAATATGAGTCCTTCTTCCATATTCTTAATAATTGCTCTGGTGTTATCAAAGAAAAAGTAGATTATTTATTTTCTGAAGAAATGTCCACCTCACAAAAAGCTGAATTTTGTACTTTAATTTATTATCCTAAAGAAAAAATACTCAATTTAAAAAAACAAAAATTAATCACTACTCAATGGTATTCTCAAAATCTCATCTATTTATTGCGTCTATCAAGATTGATGTCTTATAAATATCCTCAATCAGAATTAAAAAATTTACTGCCTAAAGGATATGAAACCATCATTCTTGAATTGCTCACAGCTAGACCAAATGATGATACTTTCCAAGAGGTATATTTCAATACTATCTTAAATACTTTAATCAATATTAATAGTGGTACAGATTTTATCATTGCTTTTACAAAGTTCATCAAAAAACTAGCTGTTGCTCATTTGCATATCGTCGGCGATATTTATGACCGAGGACAAAGACCTGACTCTATCATAGATATGCTACGCCAACATCATTCTGTAGATATTCAATGGGGCAATCATGATATCTTATGGATGGGTGCAATGTGTGGTAATGAAGCTTGTATAGCGACAGTAGTACGAAACTGTTTATCTTATAATAATACTGCTGTTTTAGAAAAAGGATATGCTATCAGCCTTCGCTCGCTATCATCTCTAGCTAGTAAACTCTATCCTAATAAAACACTATTAATCGCTATGCAACGCACTATCTCTATAATTTTATTTAAATTAGAAGGACAACTCATTAAACGTAATCCAGATTTTCAAATGGATAGTCTCTTTTATTAGATAAAATAGATTACACCTCTAAACATATAAAAATAAATAATATATCTTATCCAATAAAAAGCCCGTCCTTCCCTACAATAAATCCTCAAAATCCTTATGAATTATCTTTAGAAGAAGTTGAAGTCTTATCTGATATAAAATCAGCATTTTTAGATAGTGTACGCTTACGCAAACATATTGATTTTCTTTACCAAAAAGGTAGCGTCTATAAAGCATATAATAACAATTTACTCTATCATGGTTGTATACCGCTAAATGATGATGGTAGCTTCATGCGTATTCATCTAAATAACAAATATTATTCTGGAAAAAATTATTTAGATTTTGTTGATAAAACTATTCGCCAAGCATATCTTGGTCTATATGAACAAAAAAAATATCGACTTAATGTATTATTTCTGGTGTGGCAGATATTCACCATTTTCTGGTAGAGAATTTAAAACATTTGAACGTATGTTTATTGAAGATACAGATACATGGATTGAACCTTCTGATGCGTATTATAAATATTGCAATGATGAAAAAATCTGCGATATGATACTTGAAGAATTTTCCTTAAAAACAAAACGTGGACATATAATCAATGGTCATGTTCCTGTAAAAGTAAAAGAAGGAGAAAGTCCTGTAAAAGCAAATGGAAAATTAATCATCATTGATGGTGGTTTTTGTAAAGCTTATCATAAAAAAACAGGAATTGCTGGTTATACGCTAATTTCTAATTCACGTGGTTTACGTCTTTTAGAACATCAATCATGTGCTAATATCAAAGAGTCTTTAAAAGCCAACCAAGACATTGAGTCCGTTTCTTGTACTTTAGAATTACAAAATTATCATTCTTCAACTGCTGATACTGATTTAGGCGAAGAAATCCAATGTCAAATAAATGATATCTACCATTTAATGCTCGCTTATCAAAATGGTTTAGTTCCTGAACAAGCTTAATATTATATACAAAGGCAATTTATTTTATTTTTCAATAAGATGAATTGCTTTTTTGACATCTTCATGATTATTTGAGATAATTTTCATATATAAATATAATAAAAAGGATAGATTATACTTATGACTTTATTTCTTTTAATCAGTGCAATTATCTTGATTGCTTGTGTAATTGGAAGTAAATTATCTACTCGTTTTGGCGTACCTACACTTGTATTTTTCATTGGTCTTGGTATGCTCTTTGGTTCTGATGGTTTATTTAAAATTCATTTTGAAGATTATTCTCTTGCTGAAAAAATCTGTTCTGCCGCTCTCATTTTCATCATGTTTTATGGTGGCTTTGGTACAAAATGGAAAACTGCTCGTCCTATAGCTAAACAAGCTGTTTTACTAAGTACTTTTGGCGTATTTATCACAGCTGCACTCACTGGTATTTTTTGTCATTTAATATTAGGTTTACCACCACTTGAAGGATTATTAATTGGTGCTGTGCTTAGTTCTACTGACGCCGCTTCTGTCTTTTCTATTTTGCGTTCACAAAAATTAAATCTAAAATACAGTACTGCTCCTATGCTAGAAATTGAAAGTGGTAGTAATGACCTTGTGCTTATATGCTGACCATAATTTTATTAACTAGCATTGGCAGTAGCTTAAACTTCTTTGATATTTCCTATTTAATTTTTGCTCAATTTGCTTATGGAATTATCATCGGTGTCATCTTAGCTTTTATCGCTCCTGGATATTAAAAAATGTTCAATTCGGCGAAAATGGTTTTGACTCTATATTCTTAGTTGCCATTGCCTTAGCTGCTTATGCCCTTCCTTCGTTAGTTGATGGCAATGGTTATTTAAGCACTTATATTGCAGGTATCATCTTAGGCAATCAAAATATCCCGAAAAAGAAAAATCTCGTAAACTTCTTCGATGCTTTTAATGGCATGATGCAAATGCTCATCTTTTTCTTATTAGGTTTATTAGTATTTCCTTCAAAATTACCATATTATTTTATCCCTGCTTTATTTATTGCTATTTTCCTTACATTCATCGCTAGACCTATAACCATGGCAATATTATTATCTCCATTTAAAGCTCCTTTAAATCAACAATTAATCATGTCATGGGCAGGTCTTCGTGGAGCTGCTTCCATCGTTTTTGCGATCGTCGCTGTCGTATCACCAAATTATGCTGATGACTCAATTTTCTCCATCGTCTTCTGTGTCGTGCTTTTATCTTTATTATTCCAAGGTGCTTTATTGCCATCCGCTTCAAAACATCTAAATATGATTGATGAACACGAAAATGTATTAAAAACTTTCAATGATTACACTGACGAAAATAATATCCATTTCACTTGTTTAGAATTAAATAATTCACACCCATGGATTAATAAACAAATTCGCGATATCGGCTCTATCCCAGGTACATTAATTGCTGCTATCTTAAGAAAAGGAGCTACTATAACGCCAAAAGGCGATACCTTTTTGCGCGATGGAGATACACTCATCATTTGTGCTAAAACTTATCAAGGCAACGATAATATCACTTTAAATGAAATAAATATTGATTCTAATAATGAATTCATTGGCAAAAAACTTCGCGATATTGATATCAAAAAAGATTCACTTGTTGTTTTAATTCAACGAAACGGCGTAGATATCATACCTGATGGCGATACTATTCTAGAAGAAAAAGATACACTTGTAGTTTTCTCTCAAAAAAATCTTTTTCATTTAGCTTAAATTAAAATCAAATATAAAATAAAAAGATAGTTATAAGACAAAATTTAGTCCTATAACTATCTTTTTTTTAATTTTAAAATTTTTATTACATGATAGATTTTATAAATTTCTTTAATAGCTTCTACACTTACATCTCTTGGATTTCCTGGTGTACAAGCATCAACAAAAGCAGATTCAGATAAAAATTGAAGGTCTTCTTCTTTTACACCTAATTGAGTCAATTTCTGAGGAATTCCCACATCTACACTCAATTTTTCTACGGCTTCAATACAAGCCTGACGAGCCTGTTCAATACTCATATCTTCTGTATTTTTTACGCCCATAGCTACTGCGATATCACGATATTTATCTGCTGTTGATGGCGCATTAAATTTCAATACTGGTGTTAATAAAATAGCACAAGCTACACCATGTGGAATGTCATATACTGCACTCAATGGATGAGCCATAGAATGTACTATACCTAAGCCAACATTAGAAAAGCCCATTCCTGCAATATATTGACCTAAAGCCATTTGTGCTCTACCTTCTGGATCGCCTTTAACAGAACCTCTTAAAGAACGAGCTATGATTTCAATAGCTTTTATATGCATCATATCTGTTAATTCCCATGCACCTTTAGTGATATACCTTCGATAGCATGAACAAGTGCGTCCATTCCTGTTGCTGCACAGAGTTTTGGTGGCATAGATGCAGTCATATCTGGATCGATAATTGCCACTACTGGAATATCATGTGGGTCAGCACAAACAAATTTGCGATTTTTTTCTTCATCAGTAATTACATAATTGATAGTTACTTCTGCTGCTGTACCTGATGTTGTAGATACGGCAATAATTGGCATTGCTTTATGTTTAGTTGGTGAAGCACCTTCTAGACTTCTAACATCAGCAAATTCTGGATTTTTCATAATGATAGCAATTGCTTTACTTGTATCAATAGCACTACCGCCACCTACAGCAACAATTACATCAGCACCACATTGTTTACAAAAATCCACACCTTCAGTAACATTTTTGATTGTAGGATTAGCTTTTATTTTATCGTAAATTTCATAATCTATTTTTGCTTCATCTAAAATATCACATACTTTTGTAGCTACTTTAAATTTAAGTAAATCTTTATCTGTAACTAACATAACTTTTTTTAAGCCACGATTAATTACTTCATTTGCAATTTCTTTTATTGCTCCTTTGCCAAAATAAGATGTTTCATTTAATATTGTTCTACAAATCATTTAAATGCCTCCATTTATAATATATGATTTAATTGTTCTTTTTTTCACAAAATTTTATTTAGATATACAATAAACAAAAATCAAATTTCTTTTTCTTATTATAAGTCATAAATTAACATAAATCAATATAAAACAACACATTTTTATATAAAAAAAGATATTCTCACTAGAATATCTTTTTCTTGCTTATAATCATTTTAATCTATTAAATACATATTTTGCCATGACAACTTGCACGATAAATAAAATCATCAATAAATAAAATACGGATATAATTCCTATTCCTTGAGCGATAAATCCCAAGATAGCAGGCCCTAATATAACGCCTGTATAACCCATGCAAGTTACTGCTGTAACAGCAGCATTTATCGGCATATCTTTTTGATATTGCAACAAACTATATAATACAGGCACAATATTTGCAGCACCTAAACCAAGTAAAACAAAACCAACCAACATTAAATAGAAATTATCTATAATAATTATCCATAAAAATCCTAATCCCGCTAAACTACTTCCTAATACTACAGCTTTTTCCTCACCTAAAAATTGTACTACTTTATCCCCAATTAAACGCATGATAAGCATTGCTACAGAAAAAACAGCATATCCCACACCAGCTAAAGATAATTCTACATCTTTTACCTCAGCTAAAAATACACCGCCCCAATCCATGATTGCACCTTCACCTAAAAAGCTCACACATGCTAAAATGCCGAATAAAACAACAATTCCTTTAGGAATAGCAATCGCACTTTCACTATTAGCACTTTTATAATCTAAAAAATATCTGCCAAAGAAAATTACAATAGCTAAAATTATTAAACAATGAATGATTGCTATAAAAATACATCAAGTCCCATCTTAGCTAAAATACTAAATAAGCCAGCGCTACAAAAACAACCAACACTCCAAAAACCATGCATACTAGACATCATGCGCTTTTGTGATAATTTTTCAACAACAACAGCATTGATATTCATACAAACTTCTGTACAACCCATAATCGCGCCTACTAAAATCAAACAAATAGCATATGACCAAACATTAGGTAAACAAGACAACGCTACTAATACTATCGCAAATAAACTACCTGTAGTAACCATCACTTTTTTACAACCAAATTTTTTACCTAAAAGACCGCCAATCGGTATAACAATAAAAGCACTTATACCTATGCACAATAATAATAATCCCAAAATATCTGCTTCAATATGTAAACGTTCTTTAATCATAGGTATCATAGGCGCCCATGTGGAAATGGCAAAACCTGGTATAAAAAAAGCCATTCTAGCTGCATACTGTTCTTTTTTGCCGACCTTAAACTGCATTAACTCTTTGTCTTCTAAACTCACAAATAAACTCTTTTCTTTTTTTATTCTAGATAAACTCCTATATATACATATCATATTATATGAAATTAATAAAAAAAGCTATAATAATAAAACCTTGTATAGCCTAATTTTTTTAACTATACAAGGTTTATTATTATCATATTTAATTTAAAACTTTAAATACATAAGAAGATACTATTGCTTGCAAAATAAACAGTCCAGCTAAGATACAAAATACTGCTACAATACCAATCCCATGAGCAATAAACCCTAATAGAGCAGGGCCAAACATTACTCCTAAATAACCCATACTAGTAACAGCTGTTACTGCTGAATTTATAGGCATTTCTTTTTGTCTGCCCAATAAAGTGAATACTACAGGAACAATATTTGCAGCTCCAAAACCAAGAAGAATAAAACCAAATTGCATCATAAAGAAATTATTAAAAACAATAGAAATTATATATCCTATACTTGCTACTATTCCACCAAAAATAACAACGCGCTGTTCACCTAATTTTTGTACTACTTTATCACCAATCAAGCGACCAATGAGCATAGCTGCTGAAAATACTGCATAACCAACACCAGCTAAAGATAAATCTACACCTTTAGCTTCTGTCAAAAATACACCACTCCAGTCCATCATACCACCTTCGCCTAAAAAGGATATAACAGCTAAAACTCCAAATAAAGTTACAATTCCCTTTGGTATAGCGATAGCTTTACCATTACTAGTACCTTTATATGGTAAGAAATATCTACTGAAAGCAAAAATAATCATGAAAATAATAATACAATGTATAATTGCTATTTGACTAATATCCAAACCTAATTTAGCCAAAATACTAAATAAACCAGCTCCAGCAAAACAACCTACACTCCATAAAGCGTGCATACCAGACATCATGCGTTTTTGGGAAAGTTTTTCTACGATTACAGCGTGAATATTCATATTTACATTCAATATACCACCTATAGCACCTAAAACAAATAAAAAGATAGCATACATATAAATATTAGGTAACATGGATAATATTATAATTTCTACACCCATGCACAAACCCATAACACGCAAAACTTTTTTACAGCCAAATTTTTGTGCAAACAATCCAGCTATAGGCATCATCAAAAAAGAACTTACGCCAATACATAATAATAATAACCCCAATACATCAGCGCCAATTTGTAAACGTTCTTTTATAATCGGTATCATTGGTGCCCATGTAGATATACCAAAACCTGCAACAAAAAATATTATTCTAGCTGCATATTGTTCTTTTTTCCCCACTTGAAGTAAATTTAAATCCTGTTCTTTTACACTCAAAACATTATCACCTCTTACTAAAAATACTGATATATTATATCTATACTTCTATTTTCTGTCTAGTAGGATATTTATATTATTTGTTGACATTCAATTTATAGCTTTCTATAATATAGTTTGATTTCAAACTATATTGGAGGTAATAAAATGTTATCTGACGAATTGCATTTTCTTTTATTAAAAAGTTTTCATCACAGTAACAAAAATATTGTCCAAAAGATTTCATCACTAAAGCTTTTACCTGGACAGCCCAAAATTTTAGAATATCTTTTAGAACATAATGGCTCTATAGCTAAAGATATAAGTAATTATTGCGTCTTAGACAAATCAACTATCACCAGTTTATTAGTTCGCATGGAAAAAGATGGTTTAATCATGCGAAAAGCACATTCTACAGATAAACGTTCTGCTTATATCTATTTGACTGAAAAAGGTCTTCAAATGGCTCATAAAGTAAAAGAAATTTGCTTTAGTATTGATGATAAAGCCTTAAAAAACATTCCACCTCAAGAGCAACAACATCTTTTAAAAACACTTAATACAATAATCAAAAATTTGGAGGAGGAATAATCTTGAAAGTCATATCTCTACGTTATTTTTATTTCTTTTAGGTATTATTATAATTCATTTGGCATAGCTTTATCACCAAAAGTAATTTAGGTACCTCACAAATATCATCTATCCCCTATATTTTTAGCCTTGAATATACCGATTTCAGCTTTGGTTTAACGACCTTCATCTTCAATATAATTTTTATCTTAATTGAAATAGCACTTTTACGCCGTGATTTTGAACCTATACAATTTTTACAAATAGTAGCCAACATCATATTTAGCTTCTTCATTGATGTTAGCATGAATTTACTATCAGCCTTTGAACCTGAAACCATTATCGTAAAATTAATATCGCTTTTTATTGGTTGCTTTATTTTGGCAATAGGAATTTCTATTGAAGTCGCTCCTAATGTAATTGTTGTTCCTGGAGAAGGCGTTGTCCGTGCTTTAGCTTTAGTCATTGCTTTAAAAAAGCCACAAATAAAATTTGGTACAGTAAAAATCTACTTTGACATAACCTTAATAGTAATTGCTTGTATATTATCCTTTATCTTCTTTGGCGAATTAAATGGTATCGGCATTGGTACTATTATATCTGCTTTATTTGTTGGTAAATGCATCAATATCGTAAATAAATATTTTAAATTTCTCACTCATATCCGCAATCTACAATATATAAAATCTTAAGAAACTAATTTTAAACCAACAACAGAAGATAAAATCATTGCTATACAAACAAGTCTTTTCCAATTTGCACTTTCACCATAACGAATAATTCCCACCAAAACACCACCTACTGAACCAATTCCAGACCATACTGCATATGTAATACTCATTGGTAAAGTTTTCAAGGCTAAATTTAATAATAATAAACTTGTAGCAAAAGCTAAAACCATTTTTATAATCAAAATTCCAGATTTTTTTAATCCTAAATGCTTAACTAATTGCCACTTATTCATATAATTTATACTTAAAACTTCTAAAAGTCCTGCAATAACAACATAAATCCATTCCATAATCAATCATCTCATCTTTCTACTTTTTCATTCAATAATTTCAAGCCAATAACACCTAAAATCAAAATAATAATAAATAATAATTGCCAAAAACTAGGAAAAATACCAAAACCTAAAAATTCTACTAAAATAGTACCAATAGCACTCAATCCAACAAATACAGAATAAGCAGTACCGACAGGAAGCGTATTGCCCGCTGTAATCAAACAATAACTAGAACCTAAAATAGATAATGCTGTTACACCCCACTGCCATGGAAGTTCAGCATATTTTAAACCTGTTACCCACACCAACTCAAATAAAGTTGCTCCTATAATTTTTAACCAACCAATATTCATAAAAAAAACCTCCTAAAACTAAAAATAAAAAGAGCTATAGACCATGCTGTTTTTCTCAGAAACAACAAAATCTATAGCCCTTTTTCATGGCAAATTTACTTATAATAGATTATCAAAAATTTTTTTCTGTCAATTTGCTAATTATTATTTTTACGCATTATAACTAATTCATCTAAAATATTTTGATAAAAACTTCCATTTAATTTATAAAATTTAAGATAGATAAATAAAATAATAATAAATAATGAAGCAGACGCTACAAACATCATTAATCTAAGACCTAATATCGTATCTGCCGTTTGCATTACATTTGGTACATAACCAACTAAAGATAAAACCATTGCTCCTATAAATCCAGCTATAGCTGAACCAAATTTTGCTGTAAAAGTTTGCACTGAAAAAACTATTGCTTCACTTCTAACACCACATTTATATTCACCATAATCAACTGTATCTGCTAACATCACTGTAGTTGATACACCAGCCAAAGCATTTCCTAAACAAAATAAACTAGCTACACTAAAAAATAAAACAACACTTGCTTTGTGGTCATCACCAACAAAAAACATACCTAATAAGCCTAAAACTAATAAAACAGCAGATAAAATATAAACTACTTTTCGTGAAAATTTATTTGCTAAAGATGGAAAAGCTATCAAACCTATAGAGCCAACAATAAAATTAACTATGCCAAAAATAGAAAACCATTCTTCATGACAAACTACATATTTGAAAAAATAAATATTCATTCCAGTCCATAAAAATACTGCAATTTACTGTAATATCGTCATAAAAATAATAATTAATAATTGATCATTTTCCTTCAAGAAATTCAATACTTCACTAAGTTTAATATCTCTTTTATTTTTTATAACTACATGTTCACTGACATTTCTAACACATATTATTTCACAAATATTAAATACAACAGCTACAATCACGGCAAATCTCAAATAACCATCACTTTCACTAGCTCCCATATTCACGCCTAAACAAGCGATTACTAATAAACCAATTGTAGACATCATTTGACCACCAAAAGTCGCAAACAATCTAGATAACATAGAAATTTCATTTCTAACCTTAGCATCATTTGAAAATGCCGGTATCATTGCCCAAAAAGGTACGTCCATCAATGTATATGTAAGACTCCATAACAGATATGTAACAATACACCAGACATTTATCAAAATTCCTTGTAAAAAAGTTGCTGGATTTAAATATAATAGAATTAAAACAAAAGAATTTATTATTGTTCCTATTAAAATCCAAGGACGAAATTTTCCCCATTTAGTTTTTGTATTATCAACAAGCCAGCCCATAAAAGGATTAGTTATAGCATCTACAATGCGAACCACTAAAAATAAAGTACTCACAAAAATTAATGATACACCAACAACATCAGTATAAAAAATCATCAAAAAAGCAGCTATCATATTATAAATAAAATCTTTTCCATAAGCTCCTATTCCATAAGATAATTTCTCTTTCCATAAAAGTTTTTCCATAAATAAATTTGCTCCTCCATTTTTTTAATTTTTATAAAATAAAAAGACTATAACTCCTCTGTTTTGTTCAGAAACAGAAAAAGTTATAGTCTAAAATGACGAATTTAATATTTTTCTATGGAAATATTATGCAAATTTTTAATGAGATGTCAATAATTATTCATAAAATATAAAGAAAAAAGCACTGAAATATTCAGTGCTTTTTCTTAACTGGCAACTTCCTATCCTCCCAGCACGTCTCCATGCAAGTACTTTCGGCCTCTAAATGCTTAACTACTGTGTTCGGTATGGGTACAGGTGGAACCATTTAGGCAT
>ENA-OQEB01000339-OQEB01000339.1-human-gut-metagenome-genome-assembly--contig:-NODE-339-length-19795-cov-1.891346_pt1 | contig 19795 bp, 24 predicted proteins | sample MGYA00242787_ERZ504619 | MGnify/ENA primary metagenome ERZ504619 (study PRJEB26092, sample SAMD00036317) | human gut metagenome | host: Homo sapiens | study: EMG produced TPA metagenomics assembly of... | reverse complement strand
CAAAAGCTCCATCAGGTTCATCTTCTCCTGCTTACCTTGTGGTCGATAACGTGGCGTGATGTCCACGTTCGTCTCTTATATCGTCAAGTGAAATTCCCGTTTACATAAGCACATAATATGATAGGCGAGATCCGCAATTTCGTAAACGGTTTCCTTTTTGTCCTCGGCTTTGGCGGCAATGATTACCTCCGTGCTTTCTTCGCCGACCTTTTTAAGAATTTTATCAAGGCCCTTGTTGAAAAGATAGGTGGTATATGAGCCGTCTTGCGGATTTGTCTTTCTGCCTCGTATCAGTTCCATAAGTCCCTCGTAGGAAAATTCCGAGTGTTCCTCACTTTGGAAAACGGGCTTTGTAAAGCAGGAATATGAACCTGTGTGGCAGGCAGGGCCGTCGGGCTCGACCAAAACGATAAGAGCGTCATTGTCGCAGTCTGCCGTTATCGAAACAATGTGCTGATAGTTTCCGCTTGTTTCGCCCTTGAGCCACAGCTCGTTCCTTGAACGGCTCCAAAAGCAGGTAAGCTCCTTTTCAAGCGAAATTTCAAGGCTTTCTCTGTTCATATATGCGAGGGTCAAGACCTTTTTCGTCTTTGCGTCAACGACGATTGCGGGGATAAGACCCTTTTCGTCAAATTTAAGTTCGTCAATGTTCAACATAGCTTTCTCCTTATATCCTTGTCGGAATGTTATTGCGTTTCATCTCTTTTTTTAAGTCGTTTATGCTGACCTCTCCGAAATGGAAAATCGAAGCGGCAAGTCCTGCGTCAACCTTTGGAACGGTATTGAAAAGGGTGATAAAGTCCTCGATTTTTCCTGCTCCGCCCGAGGCGATTACAGGCACATTTACCGCATCGCATACCTTTTCGAGCATTTCAAGATCGAAGCCCTTTTTTACGCCGTCCGTATCAATGGAATTGACAACGACCTCGCCTGCACCGTTTGCAACGCAGCGTTTTATCCATTCAATGGCGTCCATTCCTGAGTTTTCTCTGCCGCCCTTCGCAAAAACTCTGAAAACGCCGTCAACCCTTTTGACATCAACCGACAGCACTACGCATTGGTCGCCGTAAAGCTTTGCAGCTTTACAGATTAAATCGGGGTTTTTGATAGCTCCGGAGTTCACGCTGACCTTGTCGGCACCGCATTTTAACACCCTATCAAAGTCCTCAACGGTGTTTATACCGCCGCCGACGGTAAGCGGAATGAATACGCTTTTTGCAGTTTCGCAAAGTATGTCGGTAAACAGCTTTCTGCCGTCCGAGGAAGCAGTTATATCATAAAACACAAGCTCGTCGGCGCCGTTCTGCGTGTAATATTTTGCAAGCTCAACAGGGGATGAGACGTCCTGCAAGCCCTTGAAATTTACGCCCTTTACAACACGCCCGTCCTTGACGTCAAGGCAGGGGATAATTCTTTTTGTAATCACAGAGCCAACTCAACCGCCTTTCTCAAATCGATAGCCTGTGTATAATAAGCCTTACCGATTATCGCACCGTGAATATTGAGCGCACGAAGCTTTTTTACATCATCGAGCGAGGAAACTCCGCCCGAGGCAATTATGTTCATCTTCAGCTGTTCGCTCAATTCCTTGTATAAGCTGTGGTTTGTGCCTTTCATTGCACCGTCCTTTGAAATGTCGGTGCATATGAGCGTCGAAACACCGAGAGCCTGCATATCTCTGCAAAACGCAAACGCTTCAAGCTCCGATTTTTCCGTCCAGCCTTTGATTGCGACAAAACCATCCCTTATGTCAACGCCGACTGCAATCCTGTTTTTATATTTTCCGACGGCTCTTTCAAGGAATTTTCTGTCATTTACGGCCGCCGTGCCGAGAATTACACGGTCAATCCCGTTTTCAAGGTACATTTCGACCGTTTCCATGCTTCGTATTCCGCCGCCGATTTCGCAAAACATATCAGTTACGTTGTGAATTTTCATAACCGTGTCAAAATTCGGCGTTTTTCCGTTTTTTGCACCCTCAAGGTCAACAAGATGTATGTGCGTTGCGCCGCAGCTCTCAAAATCCTTTGCGACCTCGGGCGGATTTTGTGAAAAGATCTCCATTTGTGCGTAATCGCCCTTAAAAAGTCTTACCGCCTTGCCTTCGTAAAGGTCTATTGCAGGATAGATAAACATTATTTTTCCTCCCCTAAGGCTACAAATGAGCGAAGTATTTTAAGTCCCGTTTCGCCGCTTTTTTCGGGATGAAACTGACAGCCGAAAATGTTTCCGTCTTGCACCGACGCCGTAAGCGGTGCGCCGTAGTCTGATACCGCCGTTACCGAGTTTTCACAGTCGGCGGCATAATATGAATGAACGAAGTAAACGTATTCGCCGTTTTTTACGTTTTCAAAAATCGGTGTGGGCTTTCGAATTTCAAGGCTGTTCCAGCCGATATGCGGAATTTTATAGTCCTTCGGAATGACTGTTTCGATAGGTCTTATCTCGCCCTTAATAAGCCCCAAGCCCCTGTGCTCGCCGTATTCATAGCTTTTCTCAAACAGAAGCTGCATACCGAGGCAAATGCCCATAAGCGGCTTTCCGGCTTTAGCAAGGGAAATAACCGTGTCCTCAAGTCCGCTGTCCTTGAGCTTTTTTGCGGCATCACAAAACGCACCTACACCAGGCAGGATAATCGACTCCGCCCTTTTAAGCTCCGATTTTGAGCTTGTAACAACGGCATCTGCACCGATAGCGGAAAATGAGCTTTTTAACGAAAAGAGATTTCCCACGCCGTAATCAATAATTGCAACCATTATAACACACCCTTTGAGGACGGAATTTCATCGGCAAAATCACTGTCGATTTTTACCGCAGCTCTTATGCTTCTTGCGACGGACTTGAACGCACCCTCGATTATGTGGTGTGAGTTTTCGCCGTCAAGCTGCATTATGTGAAGCGTGAGCTTTGCGTTGCTTGTGAATGCGATGAAAAATTCCTTTACAAGCTCTGTGTCGAAGGAGCCGACCTTTTGCGCAGGAATGTCAAGCGAGTACCTCAGACAGCTCCTGCCCGAAAAATCAACCGCCGTAAGAATAAGAGCCTCGTCCATAGGAAGAATTGTGTCCCCATAGCGAACGATACCTCTTTTGTCGCCGAGAGCCTGCGAAAATGCCTGCCCGAGAGCAATACCTATATCCTCGGTCGTGTGGTGGTCGTCAACATAGGTGTCGCCGTCGCACTTTATTTCAAGGTCAAATTTTCCGTGAGAGGCGAAAAGAGTCAGCATATGGTCAAGAAAGCCGCAGCCGCTGTTGATGTCGCTTTTGCCTGTTCCGTCGATATTCAGCGAGAGCTTATATCGGTTTCTTTGGTTTTTCTGTCAATTTTTGCAGTTCTCAAATTGATCATCGTAATTCCTCCGCAATTTTTTGTGTGAGTATGTCTATTTGCTCTTTTGTTCCGACCGTGATGCGGTTATAGTCTCTGAGCCTTTCGCTGTCAAAATGCCTAACAAGCACGCCCTTGCTTTTGAGAGCCTCATAGAGTGCCCGTCCGTCTGTTTTGCCGTGCCTTGCGAACACGAAATTAGCCTTTGACGGAAGAACGGAAAAGCCCATAGCTTCAAGCTTCTTTGTAAGATATTCTCTGTTTTCGATTATCGTCTTACAGTTGTTTTTTGTGTATTCCTCGTCCTCTAAAACGCCTGCTCCCACAGCTTGAGTAAGAGAGTTAATATTATATGGATTTGTGGAATACTTGATTGTATTAAGGTCTGCGATAAGCTCCTTGCAGGCAATTCCGAAGCCGAGCCGTCCGCCTGCTAGCGAGCGTGATTTTGAAAAGGTCTGCGTAACAAGCAGATTACTGTATTTGTGGACAAGGCTTACGGCGCTTTTTGTGCCGAAGTCAACATACGCTTCGTCTATCACAACGACCGACTCGGGGTTCGAGGAAACGATTTTTTCAATGTCGTTAAGACTTAACGCAATGCCTGTCGGGGCATTGGGGTTTGCAATAAAAATCGTTTTGTTTATTCCGATGTAGTCGTCAACCGAAATTGTAAAATCGTCCTTTAACGGAATTTCCTCATAAGGTACACGGTTTATCTCGGCAAATACGGGATAAAAGCCGTAGGTTATGTCGGGGAAAACCGCAGGGTGCGTTTCGTCGCAAAATGCCGAAAAGGCAAAGTTTAGAATTTCATCAGAGCCGTTTGTGAAAAGTATTTCATCTGTATCGACCGAAAGACCTCGCTTGCCTTTTTTACAAGCTCACGGCACTCGGGGTCGCAGTAAAGCTGAAGATTTTTAACCGCTTCGGCTGCTTTTTTCATTGCCCTTTCGCTCGGCGGAAACGGAGACTCGTTGGTGTTCAGCTTTATGTATTTTATCTCTTTTGGCTGCTCTCCCGGGGTGTATGGGACAAGAGCCTTGAATTTTTTTGAAAAGTATCTGCTCACTGCTCGTCCTCCACACGGATAACAGCACTCTTTGCGTGTGCCGTCAAGCCTTCTTTTTTCGCAAAAGCTGCAACGTCGAAGGCAACTTTTTTGAGTGCGTCCTTTGTGTAATAGGTGTATTGTGTTTTCTTTATAAAATCGTCAACGGAAAGCGGACTTGAAAATTTTGCCGTTCCGCTTGTCGGCAGGGTGTGGTTAGGACCTGCGAAATAGTCGCCGAGAGCCTCGGGACAATTTCTGCCCATAAATATTGAGCCTGCGTGACGTATGCTGTCGAGCTTGTCAAACGGATTGTCAACGCACAGCTCCAAATGCTCGGGAGCAATTTCATTTGCGATTTCAATCGCAGCGTCAAGAGTATCGGCAACGATTATTTTGCCGTTTACATCAATGGACTCTCTTGCGATTTCACGGCGTTCAAGTAACGGAATTTGCTTTTCAAGCTCCGTGCTGACGTTTCTTGCAAGCTCTGCGCTGTCGGTAACAAGTACTGCGCTTGCCATTTTGTCGTGCTCTGCCTGTGAGAGAAGATCTGCCGCAACATATGCCGGATTTGATTTGCCGTCCGCAACTATCAGTATCTCGCTCGGACCTGCTATCATATCGATTGAGACAACGCCGAAAACCTGCTTTTTGGCTTCAGCCACAAAGGCATTTCCCGGACCTACGATTTTGTCCACCTTAGGAATACTCTGCGTTCCGTATGCGAGTGCCGCTATTGCCTGCGCTCCGCCGACCTTGAAAATTCGGTCAATGCCTGCAACGTGTGCCGCCGCAAGTATAACGGGATTTACCTTGCCGTCCTTTGTCGGAGGGGTTACCATAACTACCTCACGGCAGCCTGCTATCTTTGCAGGGATGGCGTCCATAAGAACTGTTGACGGATAAGCCGCAGTACCGCCCGGCACATACAGTCCTGCCCTGTCAACGGGAATTATCTTCTGACCGATTACAATTCCGTCCTCGTCGTTGATTATAAAGCTGTTGCGTACCTGACGGGAGTGGAATTTTCTGATGTTTTTTGCCGCCTTTTCAAGTATTTTCAAAAATTCAGGCTCTACAAGGCTCAACGCCTCGTCGATTTCCTCTTTTGTTACCGCAAGTGAGGAAAGCTGTGCCTTATCAAATTTTTCACAGTATTCAAAAAGTGCCTTGTCGCCGTTCTCTCTTACGTTTTTTATGATTTCGGAAACCGTTCCGGCAACATCGGTTTTCGGAACGGAACGGGCAAAAATTTCACTGTTCGGCACTTCGCCGTATTTCATTATCTTAATCATTTTTACATTCCACCTGCTGCTTTAAGCAATTTGTAACCTTTTCGATTTGAGCCGTTTTGAACTTGTAGCCCGTCTTGTTTGCTATAAGCCTTGCCGAAATCGGAACGACCGTTTCAACGACCTCAAGATTGTTCTCTTTAAGCGTCGTACCTGTTTCGACAATATCTACAATAACGTCGGAAAGTCCTAAAATCGGAGCTATCTCGATTGACCCGTTAAGATGTATTATATCAATATCTCTGCCGAGTGAGGCGTAATAATTTTGAGCTATGTTTGAAAATTTCGTCGCAACTCTAAGCGTTTTGCGAACGTCGTCACGGAAGCCCTTAGGTGCGGCGACCGCCATTCTGCATTTGCCTATTCCGAGGTCGAGCAGCTCATAAATATCCGGCTCATATTCAAGAAGAATATCCTTGCCAGCAATGCCTATGTCTGCGGCGCCTCTTTCGACGTATATTGCAACATCCGAGGGTTTAACCCAGAAATAGCGAACGCCTGCCTCTTCGTTTTCAAATATAAGCTTTCGGTTTACCTCCTTGATTGACGGGCAGGGGAAGCCTGCCTTTTCAAACATGGAATAAACCTTTTCGCCGAGCCTGCCCTTTGGGAGAGCAACATTAAGCATTGTTTTCAATTAAAATCACCTCTCCGTTTTGAAGCTCGAAAAGCTTACCGTATGTTGCTTTTTCAGGAAGCTTTTTTGCCGTGAACACGCAGCCGTACTCGTTTATAAGCCTTTGCGCTGCGTTTTTGACTGCCGAAATGCTGTCGTTTTCAGAATAGAGTAAAACCGCAGCATAGTCAAACTCCCTTTCCTTTATATTAAAGCGTTCAAGCATATCTATATATACGGCAAAGCCTATCGCCTTTGATTTTCTCGACATACTCTGCATAAGCGAGTCGTATCTGCCGCCCGAAAGCACGCTGTCGGGAATTTTGTCGATAAAGCCCTTAAAACTATACCGTTATAATAGTTTATATCGCTCACTACCGAGAAGTCAATACGCAGCTTGCTTTGAAGCTCCTCGTCAAGTGCTGAAACAACGCTTTCAAATTCCGAAAATTCAGCCTGTGCGCCTATTTGTTCAGCCATAGCCTTGAGCCTAGGCAAAATCTCGTCGGGAGTGCCGTTGTAGGATATAAGCTCCTCCAAAAGCGCCGTGCTTTCTGCCGAAACCGACATATCCTCACAAAGTTGCTTCATTTCGTGGGTGTTTTTGTCGGAAATGAGCGAGGTCATTATTTTTCTTGCCTCGTATGAAAGACCGATATAATCATAAAGCGCAAAAAGTATCGCAAGGTCGGAAACGTCAACGACGCAGCTTTCACTTATCGTCATAAGACTCTTTACGGCAAGGCTCAAAACCTCGCATACACAGTAAGTGTCAACGTCGCCGATGCACTCAAGACCGGCCTGCTTGATTTCCTTGTATGAATGAGTGCCTTTTGATACCCTGTAAACGTTTTCGTCGTAATAGACCTTTTGCACAGAGCCGTCGGAGTCCTTCGTGTTTTTGACTATCGACAGGGTTACGTCGGGCTTTAACGCCATAAGCTTGCCGTTGGTGTCGGTAAAGGTTATTACGCTGTCGGAAATTAAAAAATCCTTGTTGCGAACATAGAGGTCGTATTCCTCAAACTTACGCATTTTGTATTGCTTGTAGCCGTATTTTGAATAGAGCGAGCGAAGAAGAAACACAGCCTGCTCGTCATATTTGAGATTATCGGTTTCGATTATCATTTCTTTTCACTCTCCTCAAGCTTCCTAATTACGCTTTCATATCCGCCCGAGCCGTAGCGCAGACAGTTGCTGACCCTGCCTATCGTGGCGGTGCTTATGCCCACTTTCTTTGAAATAGTAAGGTAATTTGCTCCCTTTTCAAGCATTATAACGGCTTCAAGACGTTGCGCCATATCGATAATTTCCTTTTTCGTGCATAGATCGTCGAAGTATTTATAACAGTCATCAAGACTTTCAAGATTTAGAAAGGTTTGGAAAAGGCGATCCGTTGCCTCTGTTCTGAAATCAGCCATTGCAATAGCTCCTTTACTCTGTCGTACTAATATGTTAGCACTTTACCTTGATAAAGTCAATAAGCTTTGTAAAAAAATATTTATGGTATTATAAAAAATATTGTGATATACTTTTTAAGAGGTGAGGAAATGAAAAATATGAAAAAGTTGATTTCGGCGGCTCTTGTTGCGGCGGTCTGTTTTTCGTGTACCGCTTGTGCAAAAACGCCCGATATGAGCGATGTGTTTAAGGATAATGAGAAAATCTCATATTCGACCTCCTACACACAGCTTTCCGACAAAAAGACAAATAAGACAAAGTCGTGGCGGCAGGGAATGGTCGGCGGAAACGGTCTTGAGGGCTTTATCACAAGCGGAAGTCCGTACAGCGATACGATTATTTACCAGAATATGCATTTCATTATGCCTAACGAAAACGCCCGAACCTGTCCCGATACGGCACACGAGCTTGAAACGGTAAAGCAGAACATTGTTAAGGGCAGAGGATATAGTTGACCAATGCAAGCTATGACGATGTCTATCGCTTCCATCCGGGCGGTCAGCTACGTATTTCATCGCAGAAGCACCGCACAAAGGATTATGTACGCTATACCGACTACGAAACGGCTCAGGTCGGCGTGAGATACACTGATAAAAACGGTACTTGGGAGAGGACGACCTTTACCTCTCTTGCCGACTGTGTAACCGTTACTAAAATCGAAAAGTCAAGTGAAAATACACCCGTAACCGTTACGCTTAGCTATGACGATATTTCCACTCTTGCGAACTATTCAAAGAGCGACGAGGTAAATATAAGATACAAAAAGACAGCTGACGGGGACAAGGGATATCTTGCCTTTGTCGCACATTATCCCGACTATGAAAACTCGGAGCTTAAAAACGGCGGCTATGCCACTCTTACATATATTGTAACGGACGGCGGTACGCTCGATTTTTCGGAAAAAGCCAAGCCCTCCGATGAGCAATATGCTTCGGACACTCAACCGCAGGTTACCGTAAACGAAGCGAATAGCGTTTATCTCATAACCGTTACGGGCAGGGATTACAATATGGGAGGATATTCCGACTTTGACGCTCAAACAGACTATTCGCTTGTAAATTCTCTTTATGAGAGAGCTGCTGATTTCGCAAAAAAATATACGGCTGACGGAAAATTCAGCTATGATTCTGCGCTTAATGCACACCTTGCAATATATCAGCCGCAGTTTGACGCAGTAACGCTTACCTTGAAGGACGGAAGCTCCGACAAGTCAAACGAATCACTTTTACGCTCGCAGCGATTTAAGAAAAAGCTCAATTCCGCTTTGAGCCAGCGTTCGTACTATGCGGGCAGATATGCATACCTCTGCTGCAGCGGATATTCAACCTCACGCCTTTACGGTATGTGGACAGGAGAATGGAACACGGGCTGGGGCAGTAAATATACAATGGACGCAAATGTTAATTTGCAGACCTCGTCCATGAATACGGGCAATATTTCCTCTTCGCCGATAGGCTATACATATTTTATACTCCGTCAACTGCCCGATTGGGAAGAAAACGCTCTTGCGACCCACGGCTTTACCGATGCAATACAGGCTCCCGTAAATACCGACGGCGACAAGGCGGTAATCACGGAAACGTGTTATCCGTATCCGTTCAGATATTGGAACGCAGGCTCAAGCTGGATGATTCAGCCCTTGTATGAAACCTTACAGTGTTACGGCAATATACGAATTCCGCTAAGCGACGAAATAGACCTTGAAAAGCTCAAATCCGTGCTTTCGACGACTGCCGATGACCTTACGGACAGTGATATAGAAACGGTTAAGGCTCGTGGTTATTTGCAGCTTGAAGAAGATGTGCTTATGCCGCTTTTGATTAAGTCTGTAAACTATTGGGAACAGCTTATGACCGCCGAGTATTACACCGACTCAAACGGGGATATTCATTACGAAGCGGGTAAGACGGAGCTTGCCGATAATGAATATTATTGCATTTTGCCGAGCTATTCTCCCGAAAACAACCCGTCAAATTATCCGTCTCCGTCCGACGCAAACACGGCTATTGACATTGCCGCATGCAGGGATAATATAAATATGCTTTTGAGCGTTGTAAAGGATGTTGCACCCGAAACGGATACGGCAAGGTGGGAGTATATGCTCAAAAAGCTTCCGCCGTATCTCTATGACGAGACGGGAGCACTCAAGGAATGGGCGTGCAATCAGTTCAGCGAGAACAACAAGCACAGACATTTAAGCCACCTTACTGTGTATGGCCGCTGTTTGAAACGCAGAACGACGAACAGCTCAAGCAGGCTTGCATACAGGCGATTGATAACAGAACTTCGGAGAACGAGGCGAGCCACGCACTTGTCCACCGTTCGCTTATTGCGGCAAGGCTCAAGGACAGAACAAGTACACATCGGCTCTTTGAAGCTTTCAAAACCACATCAAAATCAAGATATAATTCTCTTTATGATCAAACCATGAACCTACGACCCAAAGAAGACTGATTTATTGTACTGATTTTGCAATAGGCTACCTCGGAATTGTCAATGAAGCGCTTGTTTATTCAAACACAAATGAGATAGAGGTGCTTCCGGCACTGTTCGAGTCGGGCTTTGACGCAGGCGAGATAACGGGCATAAAGGCAAGAACCGTGCCACCGTTGACTCGCTTAAATGGGATGTGAACGCAAAAACCGCACAGGTAACCGTAACCTCCGATATTGAGCAAACAATAAAGCTTTCCTGCGGACTTTCCGACAAAACCGAAACGCTTACCTTTGCGCCCGGCGAAACAAAAACGGTTGAGTTTACGCTCAACTGAAAACGGAATATATCAACGGACTGTAAAACTGCTGCTTTTACAGTCCGTTTTTATGTCTGAGCCTTGACAAAACAGGGAATATACTGTATCATTTCATTGCTTCAAGCGAAGCGGTCAGTTCGTAACCATCCTGACCGACACTATGTGTCAATCAAAACTAAGGAGAATTGAATATGAAAACAAAAAGGTTTATACACTCGTTTCGGGTGCGGTAATTGCCGCACTTTACGCCGCATTGACTTACGCCGCATCATCGGTCGGACTTGCTTACGGAGCTGTTCAGTTTCGATTTTCGGAGGCTCTTACGGTGCTTGCAGCACTCACTCCGGCAGCAATTCCCGGGCTTACAATCGGCTGCTTTTTGGGAAATCTCGGAAGCCCGTACGGTATGATTGATATTATCTGCGGAACTCTTGCGACGTTTGTTGCCGCACTTCTTTCCTATAAGACAAGAAATGTCAAGGTAAAAGGTATATCCGTGTTGGCACCGCTGTTCCCCGTAATCAGCAACGCACTTATTGTCGGGGCGGAGATTACAGCCTTTCTTCCCGAGGGCTTTACATTTTACGGCTATCTTATTCAGGCGCTTTGGGTCGGTCTCGGCGAACTTGTCGTGTGCTATGCCGCAGGAATTCCGTTGCTTATAGCGATTGAAAAGACGCAGCTTAAAAAGTACATTAAATAAATAATATTGAACAACACTGTCCTTTGTGTTACAATTTAACAGAAAGGGCGGTGTATTTTTATGTCAAAAATCATTGTTGCAGATGATGAGCAGCTTATCAGAAGCCTTGTTTCGGATTTCCTTGAAAAGGCAGGCTATACCGTTTTGCAGGCTGAGGACGGAGCAAAAGCACTTGAGCTTTTTAATGAAAACAGGGACGTTGCACTTTGTATTCTTGATATTATGATGCCCGAGCTTGACGGTTGGGAGGTCTGCCGCAGAATACGCAGTACTTCGGATGTTCCGATTATGCTTTTGACCGCAAGAAGTCAGGATTTTGACCAGATAACAGGCTTCGATTCGGGCGCAGACGATTATGTAACAAAGCCGTTTTCTCCCGTTGTGCTTGTTAAGAGGGTGGAGGCATTGCTTCGCCGCAACGGTACATTGAAGTCCGAAAAAGAGGGGTTGTGGGGGCTTGTCATTGACCCCGAGGCCCTTGATGTTCGTCTTGACGGAAAGAAAATTGACCTTACCGTCAAGGAATTTAAGATACTTGAAAAGCTTTCGCAGGCTGTCGGCAGGGTTTACAGCCGTGAGCAGCTGCTTGACGATGTGTGGGGTTATGATTATTTCGGAGATATAAGGACTGTTGACACGCACGTTGCAAGGCTTCGCACAAAGCTCGGCGAGTGGGGAGAGGCTCATTTGAAAACCGTCTATGCGGTCGGATATAAGCTTCAGGAGAATTCCGATGAATAATAAGCAGAGTAAAAATATAATAAGCATCCGCACCCGACTGTTTTTGCAGGTCGGGGCAGTCGTGGTTGTTGCCGTACTGCTTATTTTGTCGCTTAATAATTTTCTTTTGCCGACGATTTACGCAAAGAACGAAAAGCATTCTATGATTGATGTTAAAAATGAAATAAGCACCTTTGATTTTAATGCGGGCGATTATGTATCGCAGTTGAGCTCGCTTGAAAAGAAATACGGCTTTTCCATTGATATTTATTCTCAAAACGGCGATCCGCTTTATTTCGGTACGACGGACATTTTCTCGTCAAATGGTAAAATTACCGTTTCAAAGCGGCAGGACTATGACGACGGCTCATTTTTTGAAATTCAGACGATTGAAAACGAAAATATACAGTATATAGTTTACGGCTCACACCTTTCGGGCGGCGAGGAAATTGAAATGTATTCCCGTAAGGACGACGTTGACCGCACGGCTGATATTGCGGTTATGATTACAAGCGTTACAAGCGTTTGTCGCAATGCTTGCGGCAATGGGCGTTATCTATTTTTATTCGGGCAAATTCACAAAGCCGCTTATTAAAATGAGCGAGGTCACGGGAAAAATGGCTGAAATGGATTTTTCCGAGAAATGCGAGGTTACGGGTAATGATGAATTGAGCGTGCTCTCGTCGAGTATCAACCACTTGTCCGATTCGCTTAATGAAACCCTTGATGATTTGCACAGTAAAAACGAAAGACTTCTAAAGGATATTGAAAAAGAAAAAACGCTTGAAAAAATCAGAAAGGATTTCATTTCAAACGTTTCTCATGAGCTGAAAACGCCGATTTCTATAATAAGGGGATATTCCGAGGGTGCGTCGCTGATGATTGAAAACGGCGAAACTGAGTCGGCAAAAAAATATTGCGATGTTATTGTCGGAGAAACCGAAAAAATGAACACGCTTGTATTACAGCTCTTGGAGCTTTCAATGTACGAGTCGGGAAATGTTGCATTAAAGGATGAAAACTTTGATATTTCCGCTTTGACGGACGATTACGCAGCCGCAAATTCCATCAAAACAAGTGTAAATGGAATAACCTTTACAAACAAAATCCCCGAAAATACAAGGGTTGTCGGCGACAGAGTGAAAACGGAAATGATTATAAACAATTATATCTCAAATGCCGTGTCGCACGCAGACGGAGAGAAGCGGATTACAGTTTCAAGTAATGATTTGGGCGACAGGTACAGAATTTCCGTCTTTAACACGGGTAAGCCGATAGCCGATGAGGATATAGACAAGATTTGGATTGCCTTTTACCGTGCGGATAAGTCGAGAAGCCGAAGCGAGGCAGATACGGCTTGGGACTTTCGATAGTCAGCGCAATTCAAAGACTCTACGGATTTGATTACGGAGTGATAAATCACGAAAACGGCGTTGAGTTTTGGTTTGATATTAAAAAGTAAAGTATATATATAATATAACAAAAAACGGACTTCAAGTCCGTTTTTTATTTTTCTTGTTTATTAAATTTAATCCTCCGTTTGTTTTCCGAGAAACGAAGCGGCAACGGAAACAAGCTTTTCTTTTGTGGCGTCGGGCGGAGTTCTCTGCTCGTCAAACATCATCACAACCGAGCCTGCGACATCTCCCGAACCGATAATCGTATAAGCAATCGACGCCTCAAGCTCGCTGTTCATAATCGGCTTAATTCCGACCTCCGATTTTGCCGTAAATGAGCCTCGTTCGTCCATAAGCTTCAAGCTCGGGCGATACTCTGCCGTCGGTCAGAGCCTTTTTCTGCGCACCGCAAACGGACACCACTCGGTCTCTGTCGGTTATCATAACCGTCATTCCCGTAGTCTTGCTTAAAACCTCTGCGTATTGAGTGGCAAAGGATGAAAATTCGCCTATCGGTGAATACTTCTTGAACACAACCTCGCCGTCCGCCGCCGTGAATATTTCCAGCGGGTCGCCCTCTCGCATATGCATTGTACGGCGTATTTCCTTTGGAATGACAACTCTGCCGAGGTCGTCAATTCGTCTGACAATTCCTGTTGCTTTCATACCGTTCTCCTTATAAAGTTAATTTTATCCTGTAATATTTTACGCAGAAAACGGTGTTTAATACGGTGCTTTTTATTTCAAATGTTTTTAAGCTATTTAATTTTTTTCAATGTTGACAATATATTTTATCGTGATATAATATGATAGATAGCTAACAATGTTAGTAATTTATTGATGGGGTGTTCTTATGGTATCGGAGGATTTGACGATAAGGTTTTTGGAGCAGTTGTCAAGTACAGGACAGCTGATAATGGACAGAAGGCTTATAAAAATATCGCAGGGCGACTCGTTTGTTCTGAATTATTTGTACACGCATAGTTGCAAAGCCTACCCAAAAGAAATTAGCGACGCAATGGCTGTCAGCACGGCAAGAATTGCAAAAATATTAGGCGATTTAGACTCACAGGGTATGATTTCGAGAAAATGCGATGATAAGGATAACAGAAAAGTGATTATCGTGTTGACTTCGAAAGGGGTTGAAAAAGTAGCAGAGCTTCGGAAAAACGCCATTAAAAAGCTTGAAGTCGTGCTGTCGGCTTTGGACGAAGAAGAAATCGAAGAATTTATGAGGATAAGAAAAAAGCTTAATTCCGCCCTGTTGGAAAATAAAGATAAATTCAATAAATAAGTCAAAATAAAGGAAGTAGTTTAATTTGAAAAAAGATGAAAACATTTTAAGCACATATCCAATCGGGAAGCTGTTGTTAAAGCTGTCTATTCCTACGGTAATCGCACAGCTTATCAATATGCTTTATAATATCGTCGATAGGATATATATCGGGCATATCCCGTTGAGGGCAGCTTGGCTTTGACGGGCGTGGGCGTATGTTTGCCGATTATTATGATTGTTACGGCATTTGCGGCATTGGTAAGTTCGGGCGGTGCGCCGAGAGCCTCGATTTATATGGGAAAAAAGGACAACGACACGGCGGAGAAAATTCTCGGCAACTGCTTTTCGTTACAGATAATTATTTCCTGTGTATTGACAGTTATTCTTTTGATATGGAACAAGCCGATTTTGCTGCGTCGTAGCAAGTGAGAACACAATTTCCTACGCAACCGATTATATGGCATTTATGCTCTCGGTACAATTTTTGTTCAGCTGACATTGGGAATGAACGCATTTATTACCGCACAGGGCTTTACAAATATTTCAATGGTGTCCGTTCTTATCGGTGCTGTTTGCAATATTATTTTAGACCCGATTTTCATATTCGGACTTCATATGGGCGTAAAGGGCGGTGCGCTTGCAACCGTTATTTCACAAGCGATTTCAGCCGTATGGGTAGTTTCGTTCCTCAGAGGCAAAAAGACTTATTTGTGTATCAAGAAAAAGAATTTACGTCTTGAAAAGAATATTATATTACCGTGCATTGCGTTAGGACTTGCAACGTTCATTATGCAGGCAAGCGAAAGCATTGTAACGGTTTGCTTTAACTCCTCGCTTCTTAAATACGGCGGCGATATTGCGGTCGGAACAATGACGATTTTATCGAGCGTAATGCAGTTCGCTATGCTTCCGTTGCAGGGTATAGCACAGGGTGCACAGCCGATTTTAAGCTACAATTACGGTGCTAAATGTGCGCCGAGGGTTAAAAACACATTCAAATTGTTGCTTGTAACTTGCCTGAGCTATTCCGTTTTGCTTTGCAGTGCGGTACAGCTTTTCCCGAAAGCGTTTATAAGCATTTTCACATCGGACGCAAGCCTTGTCGAGTTTGCAACTCCTATGCTCAGGATTTATCTTGCAGGCATATTCTTGTTCGGAATTCAAATTGCTTGCCAAATGACCTTTACATCTCTCGGAAAGGCCGTAAATTCAATCGTTGTTGCGGTTGTAAGAAAATTCGTATTGTTAATTCCGCTGATTTACATTATGCCGCACTTGATAGCAAATCAGACAACGGGCGTGTTCCTTTCAGAGCCGATAGCGGATATTATTGCGGTTATATTCACATCCGTTTTGTTTGGCTTCCAATTCAAAAAGGCAATGAAAGAAATTGAGGCTTAAAACTTATTTTTAATAATAAACAGCACAACACCGCCGCACTCTTTCGGGTACGGCGGTGTCATGCTTTAAGGTATTTATATAGATAGGATGGGTAAGTTAGTTAAGCGTCTTTCATTTGTGAAAGCCCGTCGGCTTCATCATTTGAAACCCACGAATGAATTTGCTCGGGATTTTCAAAAATGTCGTCGAGCCTTTCAAGGAAAGGAACTATATCTCCGAAGTCAAGTGCTCTGTGGTCAAACGCAATGCAAATGGGCATTACCTGTCTTGCCTCGACTTCTTTTTGCCGAATTCGTTTGTTACAACGATGGGCTTATCCTGAACGGCGCCTACTGCGAAAGCGGTAACCTGCGGCGGTATGATTTCAAGAAGGCAGGTTGAGCCTCTCTGCTGACGGTAGGTCGAACCGATATTTGAAATTGTCGTTGTGCCCTGCTCAATATCGTGTTTTGTTAGTCTGTCCTCAACGGGAATCGACTCATAAGTCTTTTTAGCTTTACCGCTGAGAGTTTTAACTCTGTGCTTGCCTGTCTTTGAGCCGATAAGTCTGCAAACAGTCTGCATAATTTTTCCCTTTTTAAGTGCGGTAATAGTGTTGTCGAGTGAAACGTCAAACATTACTTCGTTCAAATCCGTGTTCTCTGCACGGCGGGTAACGTCTTTGATTTCAGCTGTCATTTCGTCAAGATTTTGTTTTCAAAATTATGAAGATTAACAGTCATCATTTCGCCGTTGGGAAGAATCATAGGCATTGAAATATTTATGTCCTCATAGGTGTTGAGTTCTCCTCTTACAAGCTTGCGATTGAAATTCAAGTGCGAGTTGAGAATCGGTGCGTCCTTGAGGCCCTCCGTGATAACCTTTAACATAAGAGTATTTACCGTTATCTTATCGTTGCGGTCTCTTCCGAAATTCAGTCTTTTATATTCACGCATAAAAGCGGTTACGTCAGGCTCATAATTATATGTTACGTGAGGGATTGTTTCCCAGCTCTCGGCGGTCATATTTGAAACGATTTTTCTCTGAATTCCGAAATGTATTGTGTTTGTCTTTTTCATAAGTTTTTCTCCTTGTACGTCAAATTTTATTGTTGATAAAAAGTAGCTTTTGAATTTATCCGAGTGGCTTGCGCTCTTGTTTCTCGGTACGCCGATATCTTACAAAAAAATCCTCGGTTGCGCTACCAACTTTAGTTTACAAATACAATTTTTCAAGGAAACTATCGGTTGCGAAGCTCCGCAACCACGCATTATCAAGGCTTTTCGGACTTTATTTTTTTGTGTTGAAAAATATCGGGATATATATTAAAATAGATTTACATAATATTTTTTGCGGCGGTGAGCAAATGGAAATTAAAGAAAAAATACTCCTTGCAAGGACAAGTCTGGGCATTGAGCTCGGCTCGACAAGAATAAAGCGGTGCTGATTGACGACGAGGCGACACCCATTGCGTCGGGCAGTCACACATGGGAAACAGATTTGAAAACGGCGTGTGGACGTACTCACTTGACGACATTCACACGGGACTTCGAAGCTGCTATAAGGACCTTAAAAATGACGTGAAAAACAGATACGGAATTGAGCTTACCGAAGTAGGCTCGATCGGAGTTTCCGCAATGATGCACGGCTATATGGCATTCGACAGCGAGGGCAATTTGCTCACTCCTTTCAGAACATGGAGAAACACCTCGACAGCACAGGCGAGCGAAGAGCTAACCGAGCTTTTAGAATTTAATATTCCGCAAAGGTGGTCTGTTGCACATCTTCGTCAGGCTATGCTGAACGGCGAAGCACATTTGAAAAAGCTTTCAAGACTTTCCACTCTTGCTGTATATATTCACTCAAAATTGACGGGCGAGTTTGTCGCAGGCGTCGGCGAGGCGAGCGGTATGTTTCCGATTGACTCCGCAATAAACGATTACGACGAGGCAATGCTTAAAAAATTCGACACGCTCTCGAAAAAGGACGGATATGCTTTTTCGCTCCGTGATATTTTACCTAAAGTTCTTGTCGCAGGAGAAAACGCAGGAACGCTTACAAAAAGCGGTGCGGAATTTCTTGACGAGAGCAAAACGCTCAAATCGGGAATTCCCGTTTGTCCTCCCGAGGGCGATGCCGGTACGGGTATGACCGCTACAAATTCCGTTAGAGAAAAGACGGGAAACGTCTCTGCCGGTACGAGCATTTTTTCAATGGTAGTTTTGGAAAAGCCGCTTAAAAATGTGTATAAAGAAATCGACATTGTAACTACTCCGACGGGAAAGCCCGTTGCAATGGTGCATTGTAACAACTGCACGGGAGATATTGACGCTTGGGTAAAAATGTTCTGTGAGCTCTTAACGCTCAGCGGACACCCGACGGAGAAATCAAAGGTTTATGATATGCTCTATTTTGAGGCTCTCAAGGGCAATCCCGATTGCGGCGGAATAGTTTCATATAACTGCCTGTCGGGCGAGCCTGTTTTGGATATTTCGCAGGGCAGACCTATGCTTATGCGACTTCCGAATTCAAAGCTTACAGTTGCCGATTTTATGAGAAACGAATTGTATTCAGCCTTTGCCGCATTGAAAAACGGAAACGATATTCTTTTGAAAAGGGAAAACGTTAAGCTTGATAAAATTTCCGCACACGGCGGACTTTATAAAACAGAGGGCGTCGGTCAGAAAATAACGGCTGCGGCATTGAACACAAAAGTAACCGTTATGAAAACGGCAGGCGAGGGCGGACCGTGGGGTATGGCGGTGCTTGCACTTTATGCCATTTCAAAAAGCGATGAAAGCCTTGAAGCTTATCTCGACAACAAGATTTTTGCTTCTGCCGAGTCCGTGAGCGTTGACCCCGATTTGAGAGATGTCGAGGGCTTCGACAAATATATGGAGAGATACAATAACGCAATAGATGTTGAAAGGCTCGCTTGTGAAAAATTAAATTGAGCCGCTTTTCGGCAAAAACAAGGCACATTTCAAAACGAAATGTGCCTTTAATATGTGTCTTAAATTACTGCTTCCACGGGTTTGACGGATCGGGGTCGGTGGGATCCCAAACACGCCTTTTATCATTTGTGTCAATTCTAATCGGCGTGGGCTTAGCAACGGCTCCGGATCGTTGCTGTCATAAATTGTAACAGGTGTACCCTTAGGACAGTTGTCGTAAATCCACTTTGCATCCTCAACGGAAAGTCTTATACAGCCGAGCGAAGCAGCCTCGCCCAATTTGTTGAACTCGTCATATTCAAGGTCTGCCTTGTTCTGCGTAACGTACGGAACGGAATGGAACAGATAGTGCCCTGTAATTCTCGTTGCATACTGTCCGTAAACATTGCCCGAAAGAAGTCGCCAGGTGTATTTGTCTGTCGTGTTATATGAGCCTGTCGGCGTTGCATCATTCAAGCCTACCGAACAAACCATAGCCTTGTACGGAACGGTGTAGCCGCCGTTTGCATCCTTCGTATAGACAATGACAATGTTCTGTGTGCGGTTGACCTTGATATAGTAAGGTGCGTCCGAAAGGTCCTGACTGCCCTTGAGATATTTTTCCGAGCAGTAGCCTGTCTGACCGTTAAAGTCAATTCTAAACCAACCGTTTGAGCATTTGCCCGTTACCTTAATCGGCGTATCCTGACCGAGCTGACCTAAAATCTGACTGTCTGTTGACGGTGCGCTTCTGACATTCAATGTAACTGTTGTCGAGTACATTGTCGCCGAATAGTCTGTTATGGTAACGTCGCCGGAAAGAGAGGTTGTGGTTTCGGGTGCTTGTGTTTGCGTGGGCGCTTCGGTCTGTTGCTCCGATA
>ENA-OQEB01000338-OQEB01000338.1-human-gut-metagenome-genome-assembly--contig:-NODE-338-length-19934-cov-1.501136_pt1 | contig 19934 bp, 26 predicted proteins | sample MGYA00242787_ERZ504619 | MGnify/ENA primary metagenome ERZ504619 (study PRJEB26092, sample SAMD00036317) | human gut metagenome | host: Homo sapiens | study: EMG produced TPA metagenomics assembly of... | reverse complement strand
CCGCAGACAAAAGGGATCTTAAAAGCATGCTTGTCGAGATGATATAAATCATCGGCCGGTGTCAGAACTTCACTTTCATCGATATAATCTATTCCCAGCGCCTCCAAAATCTCCGCTTCCACAATGTGACCGATCCTGACCTTGGCCATTACCGGAATCGATACGGCGCTTTTGATCTCTTTAATAAGCTTCGGGTCGCTCATTCTGGCAACGCCGCCATCCCTGCGAATATCAGAAGGCACACGTTCCAACGCCATAACAGCTACTGCGCCTGCAGCTTCGGCAATTTCAGCCTCTTGGGCATTGGTGACATCCATGATTACGCCGCCTTTGAGCATCTGTGCTAAATTACGATTTAAAATTTGTCTATCTGTCATCTTTATTCCTCCTAAAAACTTACTTTCGTTAACGACAGTTTTTATGATACAATAATTCTGTACAGTAATAAATAGCCAGAAACTATTTTTCCAAAGGGGACAGTTTTATGCTTTTGACTAATCTTAAACTTGACAAACAGACCGAAACGCCTTTATATACCCAGATCATTTACTCTATCAAAAACCAGCTCTACAATGACCAGATCGCAGCCGGAGACAGACTTCCGTCTGTCCGCAGGCTCTCAGCAGCGCTGCAGATAAGCCGCACGACTGTCGAAAACGCTTACAATCAACTGGTTGCCGACGGTTATCTGCAAAACGAACCTAAACGCGGTTATTTTGCAGCAGCACTGTCAGGCTGAGAAAGCACAGCGACGCGCCTGTGACACAAAGTATCGAACCGCCTGCCGTACGTTATAACTTTGCCAATAATTATATCGATCCCGCTTCTTTTCCCTCCGAGCTTTGGCGGCGCTATCTGAACCGTGCCTTAAAAAATAAACACCTGCTTTCCGGCTATGGCGAGCCGCAGGGTGAAACAGAACTGCGCCGTACACTGGCCAAATACAGCTCGGTGGCCCGCGGCGTTATCTGCAGCCCCGAACAGATCGTGATCGGCGCCGGTGTGCAAAGCCTGCTGCAGATCCTGATCGACATTCTACAGACAGATATCACCAGTATTGCTCTGGAAGCGCCAGGCTTTGCCCAGGCAGAACGGCTTTTTACTTCGCATGGCTGGCAGGTACGGCATTTCAGCACCGACCAGTTAGAGACTTCCCTGCCCAGGCTGCTTTACGTCAGCCCTTCCAATCCCTATAAAGGCCGCTCGCTCTCGCCGCAGCAAAGACTGAACCTGCTGCGCTGGGCAACGCAGCAGCAGACCTATCTGCTGGAAGATGACTATAACGGCGAGTTCCGTTATTTCGGCCGGCCGGTATCCTCACTGCAGGGCATGAGTGATGGCCGCACAGTTATCTATCTTGGTTCTTTTTCGCGGCTGCTGCTGCCTTCCCTGCGTATTTCTTACATGGTATTGCCGCCTCTGCTGTTAGACCGTTACCGCCAGCTGGGACACCTTTATAACCAAACGTCTTCTACGATCGAACAGCTGGCACTGGCCGACTTTATTGCTGCCGGCGCACTGCGCCGCCACGTTAAACGACTGCGCAGGCTCTACAGTAATAAAAACACACTGCTGCGGCAAGCTTTAACGGAAATCTTCGGCAGCAGAGTCATTGTACGAGCCTATGAATCCGGTCTGCATCTGCGCCTGGCTGTCGTCACGCAGCAAACTGCCGATACCCTGTCCGAACTGGCACTGGAAAACGGCGTCCGGATCCTGCCGGTTTACGACAGCAACGGTAATTTACCAGAGATCCTGATTTCTTTTGTCGGTATTCAGGAAAACGACATCCGACCGGCACTGCTGCAATTAAAAAAAGCATGGTTTTAGTATCTGCCAAGCTCTTGACAGTATTGACCTGCGATGCTATGCTAAAAAAAGAGTGAAGCCGTAAGGCGTCACAAAGGGGTACACCACCACGGGTGTAGCTTTTTGTGGCGCCTTTTTTTATTTTTCTTCAAGGAGGGTTCCCTATGCAAATCAACGGTCAACCAATCAGCACCGCTGCAGGCAGCACCTTGTCGCAATTATTGGCGCAGCAGGGTTTTGACGTTGCCCGCGTCGCCGTCGAACTCAACGGTAAAATCATCTACCGCGGCGATTTCAGCAAAGTGCAGCTCGCCGACAGTGATACCATCGAAGTTGTACAGTTTGTGGGCGGAGGTTAAAAATGACTAAACAAATCACCAGGCAACAGCTTTCAGCAGCACTGGTTGAACGGCACGGACAGGAACGCCAGCAGCATTTGTACACCGCCAGTGTCGGTATCGCCGGTTTAGGCGGGCTGGGCTCCAACATTGCCGTCCAGCTGACGCGCTTGCATCGGACACCTGACCCTCGCCGACTGCGATCGGGTCGAGATCAGTAATCTCAACCGGCAAAGCTACCGACTCTGTGACATCGGCAGACCTAAACCCGAAGCCTTGACAGAACAGCTGCTGCAGATCAATCCCTATTTATGCTACGAGCCGCACTTTCTAAAGCTCACGCAGCAGAATATCCCGGAAATTTTTGCCGGCTGTAATATAATCTGCGAAGCTTTTGACGACCCTGAACAAAAGGCCATGCTGACAGAAACCGTCCTGCAGCGGCTGCCGCAGGCAAACTGATCGTTTGTTCCGGCATGGCGGGCGCTGGCAGCGCCAATGCTATTACTACCAGCCGCAGGCTGAACCGTTTCTACCTGTGCGGCGACGGTACTGCCGATATTGCCGCGGATGGCAGCCTGCTGGCCCCGCGCGTCAGCGTCTGTGCCGCCCATGCGGCGACCATGGTCATGAGACTGGCGCTGGGCTTCACCACACCTTAAACAAAAGGAGAATTTTAAACTACGATGCAAGAAGATAAACTTATTTTAGGCGGCTGCAGCTTCAGCTCCCGCTTTATTCTTGCAGCGGCAAATATTCGCTTCCGCTGATCAAAGCCGCTGCCGAACAGGCCGGGGCGCAAATCATCACCTTAGCGCTGAGGCGCGCTCAATCGCAGCAGGACAATATCCTCGATTTTATTCCCTCAGGCATCACACTGCTGCCCAACACCTCAGGCGCCCGTACTGCTGAAGAAGCAATACGCATAGCCAGGCTGGCCCGTGCCTGCGGCTGCGGCGATTTTATCAAACTGGAGATCATCCGTGATTCTAAATATCTGCTGCCGGACAATCAGGCAACGATCAGGCAACGGAGATCCTCGCTAAAGAAGGCTTTATCGTCATGCCTTATATGTATCCCGACCTTAACACCGCCCGAGATCTGCGTGACGCAGGCGCAGCCTCGATCATGCCCCTGGGAGCGCCGATCGGTTCCAACAAAGGGCTGGCAACCCGCGATTTTATCAAGATCATTATTGATGAGATAGCACTGCCTGTTATCTCGACGCCGGGATTGGCCGCCCCTCCCAGGCCTGTGAAGCCATGGAAATGGGTGCCGCTGCCGTCATGGCCAATACCGCCATCGCTACAGCCGGCGATATCCCTCTGATGGCTGCAGCTTCAAGCAGGCTGTTGAAGCAGGGCGTGCCGCTTACTTAGCCGGGCTGGGACGTGTTTTAGAGCAGGGTGCGGCTGCTTCATCGCCTCTGACAGGCTTTTTGGAAGACAGGTGATATGAATATGAAAATCGATCAGCATACCGATCCGATGGCTTATCAGCCGGATATGGAAATAACCTCGTCAGCTATTATGGAACAGGTGCTGGCCGCCCGTGCAGCTTACGACGAAACTGTTATACGGCGGACGACGTGAAACAGGCCCTGCTTCAGGATCACCTGACGCCTGAAGCATTCGCCGCACTGCTCGCGCCGGCCGCAGCACCATTTCTGGAACAGCTGGCACAAAGGGCACAGGCAGAAACACGTAAACATTTCGGTAATGCCGTCAATCTGTTCACCCCGCTTTATATCGCCAACTACTGCGAAAATCACTGCATCTACTGCGGCTTTAACTGCTACAACAATATCAAACGCGCCAAGCTTACTGCCGCTGAAATAGAAACGGAAATGCAGGCTATTGCCGCTCAGGGGCTGGAAGAATCCTGATCCTGACCGGGGAAAGCCCGACTATGAGCGACGTACATTATATTGGTGCAGCCTGCCGGCTGGCCCGCAAATATTTTCGTGTTGTCGGTCTTGAGGTCTACCCCATGGACAGCAGTGATTATGCTATCTGCATCAATGCGGAGCTGACTTCGTCACCGTTTTCCAGGAAACCTACGCCCCTGATAAATACGGTCAGCTGCATCTGGGCGGACGTAAACGTATTTTCCCCTATCGTTTTAATGCACAGGAACGGGCTTTACAGGGCGGAATGCGCGGAGTTGGCTTTGCCGCTCTGCTGGGACTGGATGATTTTCGCCGTGACGCTTTGGCAACAGGTCTGCATGCTTATCTGCTCCAACGTAAATACCCTCAGGCCGAGATCGCTTTTTCCTGTCCGCGTCTGCGCCCCATCATCAACAATGAGCAGATCAATCCCAAAGACGTCCATGAGCGGCAGCTGCTGCAGATCATCTGCGCTACGCATCTTTATGCCTTTTGCCTCCCTCACTATTTCCTCCCGTGAATGCGCCCGTTTCCGCGATAACGTAGTCGGACTTGCTGCAACTAAAATTTCTGCCGGCGTTGAAGTTGGCATCGGCGGTCACAGCCAGCAGAGCAAAGGCGACGAACAATTCCTGATCGACGATAGCCGTACCGTCCGTGAAATCTGCGCAATGCTGACGAACCGAGGACTGCAGCCGGTCATGAGTGATTATGTCTATGTTTAAGCTGATCGCCGTTACCGACCAAGCTTCCTGTCCTGAAAAATTTTTGGACGCAGCTCCAGCTTTTAGCTGCTTCTGAAATCGACGCTCTTATTTTCCGTGCCAAAGAATTACCGCCGCAGGAATATTATCGGCAGGCCTCACAGGTGCAGAAAATCTGCCGGACACATCAGCTGCCGCTGATCCTGCATACTTATCAGGACATCTGCCGCCGGCTTGATACGTATGGACTGCAGGTAAGCTATCAGCAGCTCCTGTGCCAGCCTCAGCTGCGGGCACAGGTACAATGCCTGGGCGTTTCCATCCACCATGCTGACGAAGCGGTACGTGCCGCTGACTTGGGCGCCGATTATTTACTAGCCGGGCATATCTTTGCTACAAGCTGCAAGCAGGGGCTGCCCGGACGCGGTCTTGATTTTCTCAGCGCCGTCTGCGCCGCTACATCACTGCAAGTCTACGCTATCGGCGGGATCACGCCTACCAATATCGGACAGATCAAAAACAGGCGCCGCCGGCGCCTGTCTGATGAGCAGCCTGATGACCTGCCCGGAACCAGCAGTACTGGTACAAAACTGCGGCAGGCTTTACTTTAGGCCCGCATAAACAAAAAATCCCGCTTCTGTCATAAGAAGCGGGATTTTATTTCATCAGGCAAACATCCAGACAAAAAAATGGTGATCCACCCGCGACTCGAACGCGGGACACCCTGATTAAAAGTCAGGTGCTCTACCGACTGAGCTAGTGGATCACATAGTTATCAAGTTTCAAGCCAACTTGACAACGATATAATTATAACTACCTTTCACTGTTCTGTCAAGAAATAATTTTCAAAAATATAAAAACCGTCAGAAAAAATCTGACGGTTTAAATTTTTGATTTACAGCAATTTTTTCAGTACGATAGTCTGTTCACGTTCCGGACCTACGGAAACAATACCAGTTCGACACCGGCAACCTCACTCAGACGGTTCAGATAAGTTTTCGCCTGAACAGGCAGCTCGTCAAAGGTGCGGATAGACGTAATATCAGTCAGCCAGCCTTCAAACTCTTCAAAAACCGGTTCAACTTTGCCAGAACGTTCAGGCTGGCAGGAATCTGTTTGATTTCCTGTCCGTCGATCTTGTAGCCGACGCACATTTTGATCTTCGGCATTTTATCGAGAATATCCAAACGGGTCACTGCCAGGCAGTCCAGGCTGTTCAGACGTGCGGAATATTTGAGCATGAAAGCATCAAGCCAGCCACAGCGGCGGGGACGTCCGGTAACGGTACCGTATTCATGGCCTGTTTCACGGATCTGATGCCCGGGTCCGTCAGTATCAAGCAGCTCAGTAACAAAGGGACCTTCGCCGACGCGTGTCGTATAAGCCTTGACTACGCCCACCACATGGTCGATATAACGGGGGCCGATGCCGCTGCCGGTGCTGGCATTGCCGGCAGTCGGGTTCGAGCTGGTAACATACGGATAAGTACCATGATCGATATCAAGGAAAGTAGCCTGCGCGCCTTCAAACAGCACGTTTTTACCCTCGCTGAAAATTTCGTCTAAAACTACGCCGGTATCGGCAATATACGGCCGCAGCTCTTCGGCATAAGCCAAAAATTCCTGCAGCATAGTTTCATAATCAAAAGGTTCGCCGCCATAAATTTTAGTAATAATGGCATTTTTGGCTTCCAGGTTGATTTTCAGCTTTTCTGCAAAAGTATCGGGTTCCATCAAATCACAGATGCGGATGCCGGTACGGGCAACCTTATCCATATAGCAGGGGCCAATACCGCCTTTGGTCGTACCGATCTTATTACAGCCCAAAGCTGCTTCCTGCAGTTCATCCAGACTGGCATGGTAAGGCAGCACCACATGCGCACGGTCAGAAATGACCAGATTGTCGCAGCTGATGCCTTTAGCCTTCATATCAGCAATTTCATGCAGAACTACGCCGGGGTTGATAACGACGCCGTTACCCAGCACATTAGTCTTATCACTGTACAAAACACCGGAGGGAAGCAGACGCAGTTTATAGGAAACGTCATTGACGACTACCGTATGACCTGCGTTGGAACCGCCGGAATAACGTACGACGGCATCGGCTTTCTGTGCCAAATAATCAACAATCTTACCTTTACCTTCATCGCCCCATTGGGCACCAATAACTACAACAGATGACATGTGAGCATCTCCTTATCTAAATCATAATCCGAAGCGGGACATAATCAAATCTACATGACGCAGCATGGGTTTGGGATCGAAGCAGGCTTCGATTTCTTCTTTGGAGAGATATTTTTGGATATCCGCATCCATTTCCACGTTGGTCTTAAAATCAGCGCCTTCAAGCCAGCGGGCCATAGCGTTGCGCTGCACCCATTTATAAGCGTCTTCACGCAGCACGCCCTTGCTGACCAGTGCGATCAGCAGATTCTGGCTGAAGATCAGGCCGCCGGTTTTGTTCAGGTTCGCCATCATCGCTTCCGGATAAACCAGCAGCTTGTCGACGATACCGGTAAATTTACGCAGCATATGATCCAGCGCGATAGTAGCATCCGGTAAAATCACACGTTCCACAGAAGAGTGGGAAATATCGCGTTCGTGCCACAAGGCGACATCTTCCAGCGCAGCAACGGCATACCCTCTCAGCAAACGCGCCATACCGGAGATTTTTTCGCAGGTGATGGGATTACGTTTATGCGGCATCGCGAGGAGCCTTTTTGCCCGGGAGCAAAATATTCTTCAGCTTCACGAATGTCCGTACGCTGCAGATTACGGATTTCCGTAGCCATTTTATCAAGAGAAGAACCAATGATCGCCAAAGTAGTCAGAAAATCGGCATGGCGGTCGCGCTGAATGACCTGGGTAGCCAGACGGGCAGCTTGATACCTAATTTTTCACAAACATATTCTTCAATAAACGGGTCAATATTGGAGTAAGTGCCGACTGCGCCCGAAAGCTTACCGACCGCAATAAAATCACGCGCCTGCTTCAACCGTTCGATATTGCGCTCTGTCTCATCCATCCACAGCGCAAACTTCAGCCCGAAGGTCATCGGTTCGGCATGGATGCCATGAGTACGACCGATCATAATCGTATGCTTGTGTTCAGCGGCACGGCGTTTCAGTACAGCATGGAATTTTTCCAGATGACTCAGTAAAAGGTCGGCAGACTGTTTCATCATCACGCCCAAAGCGGTGTCCTTGACATCGCTGGAGGTCAGGCCTTTATGGATGTATTTGGAAGCATCGCCCACATATTCGGCCACATTTGTCAGAAAAGCAATGATGTCATGGTTGGTGACAGCTTCGATTTCTTTGATGCGTTCGATGCGGAAATCAGCTTTAGTCTGAATATCCTTCAATGCGTCATCAGGAACGATGCCCAGTTTGTTCATCGCCTCGCAGGCAGAATTTCTACCTGCAGCATTGTTCGGAATTCGTTTTCCAAAGTCCAGATATGACCCATCTCGGATGAGTATAACGTTCGATCATTTTTTTGTTTCCCCCCGTAAATCGGGTGTTTTTTGCAATAAGAATAGGAAGAAGGCCTGCTTGCGTTCTTCCTCTCTTATAAATAAACTTTTTTATCCTCTCATATCATAACATTTTCAGTTCTTCACTGCAAGACTACTGAACATTTTTTGCAAATTTATTTAAAACATTCGTAAAATAAACAACAGCGTGAAAACCTGTTATCACAGGCGTTCACGCTGTTTTTCTTTAAAGCGCTCCATTATTTATGACAAAAATAAAAATACCAGACCACACAAAATAATGACCAGTCCACTGATACCCATCAGAAAACGGTACCCCTGATCGCCGAAAAAATCATGCACCAGCGTATCAAAGGCAAACGGGCGCACCCGCCTGTGGTCAAATTCGCAGACCCAACGCCAGTTTAAAAGCGCGCCGATAAAAATCAGCAGGCCGCAGCCAATGATAGTAAACTGCCAATGCTTCTGCAAAAAAGCCATCAGCTGCTCCATCCATATTTCCACGCGCCGCCTCCTTCTCATCTGCTCACAGGTCTGAGTTTACTCCTTACGCTTACTGAGTCCCACAAATTTGGTATATTGTTTGTGGAAGAACAGATTGACCGTATCGACAGGACCGTTACGGTGCTTGGCGATGATCAGTTCGGTAATATTTTTATTCTCCGTTTCCGGATTATAGTAATCTTCACGATATAAAAAGGCTACAATATCCGCATCCTGCTCCAAAGAACCAGACTCACGCAGGTCAGACAGCATCGGACGTTTGACCTGACGCGCTTCAACGCTGCGGCTCAGCTGCGATAAAGCAATGACCGGAACATCAAGCTCACGGGCCAGCGCTTTCAACGAACGTGAGATCTCTGAAACCTCCTGCTGCCGGTCACCGCTGTTGTTCTTTTTACCGCTGCCCTGCATCAGCTGCAGATAATCGACTACGATCAGATCAAGACCGTGTTCGGCTTTCAGCCGGCGGGCGCGCGACCTCATATCCATGGCAGTGATACCTGCTGTATCGTCGATATAGATATTAGCACTGGAAAGCGTATCTGCCGTATTGATGAGCATCGCCCAATCTTCATCACGCAGCTCGCCGATACGCAGCCGCTGCGAATCAATGTTGGCTTCGGCGCAGAGCATACGCTGTACAAGCTGCTCCTTGCTCATTTCCAGGCTGAAAAAAGCCACTGTTTTCGGAGCTCCGCCAACCTTTTTGGCAGCTCGGATCGCCACATTCTGTACCACATTGAGCGCAAAAGCAGTTTTACCCATGGAAGGACGGGCCGCAAGGATGATAAAATCACTGCCATGCAGGCCGGAGGTCAGATTATCAAGATCTTCAAAGCCTGTAGCAGTCCGGTAAGACCATTCTTATTGCCCATCAGCGCTTCGATACTCTTAAAAGAATCAAGAACGATCTCATTGATCGGCGTAAAATCAGCTGTCTTCTTCCGGTTGGAAATCTCCAGAATCTTGCTTTCAGCACTGTCGATGATGTTTTTCACATCATCATTAGCCTCATAACCCATCGAAGCGATTTGCGTCGATACGGAAACCAGCTGACGCAGAATCGATTTTTCTTCGATAATGCTCGCATGATAGGTTACGTTGGCCGCAGTCGGCACAGCATTAGCCAGCGAAGTGACATAAGCGATACCGCCCACATCCTCCAGCTTGTTGTCACGCTTCAGAATCTCCGTCACCGTGATCATATCCACAGCTTCGTTCTTATTGTAAAGCTCCAGCATAGCGTTAAAAATGACGCGGTGCGCCTCACGGTAAAAATCAGTATCCCGCAGGATCTCCATGACCTTGGGGATAGCCTCTTTCTCAATCAGCATCGCGCCCAGCACTGACTGCTCGGCTTCTATATTTTGCGGTGGTACTCTGTCCTGCATAACCTTCCCTGTCTTTCGCTTATTCCGCTTCAACTACTACGGCAAATTCCGCAGCAATCTCAGGGTGCAGTTTAGCTACAGCTGTATAATTGCCTAAACCCTTAACAGGTGTTTTCAGTTCTATCTTCCGGCGGTCGATATCCAGCTTGGTCTGTTCGATCAATGCTTCCGCCACGTCTTTAGACGCAACCGAGCCGAACATTTTCCCATTATCACCGACACGTACCTTCAAGGTAACGGTCACTTTTTCGATCTGAGCTGCCAGAACGGTAGCTTCATCTTTTTTCTGCGCGGCACGACGGGCAGCATTGGCCTGATCCTGCTTGGCCTGATTTAAATTAGCCGCACTGGCTTCTTTCGCTAATTTGCGAGGCAGCAGATAGTTGCGGCCATAACCTTCGGCCGTTTCTACGATATCGCCTTTTTTACCTAACTTTTAATATCTTGCAGTAAGATCACTTTCATTGTTATCAATCTCCTCTAACTGTTTTTTTGCCAAAGAGATGATCTGCGGCATGATATCCACAGCCCTCTTATTGTCAAGCTGTACGCCGGCCACAGTCTGATGACCGCCGCCGCCCAGCTCTTCCATAATGATCTGTACGTTGACCGTACCGTCGCTGCGGGCACTGATGCCCAGCGAACCGTCAACATATTCCACAATAACGACACTGACATAAATACCGCTGATGGCAACCATCGTGTCGGCAGTCTGAGCCGCTATGACTGATGATTTTGCTTCTTTGGGAGCCTGTTCATAAACGGAAACGATCAGTCCCGGTTCCGGGCTTCTGCTTCGGCAATCAGCCGCGAACGGATCTGGAAGGTTTCCATATCGTCCTTGAACAGCTGCCTTACCACAGTCGGGTCAGCCCCGCTGCGGCGCAGTAAGCTGCCGCTTCAAAGGTTCGCTCACCGGTCTGTACGGCAAAATTTTTCGTATCGACAACGATGCCCGCATAAAGCGCGGTCGCTTCGCCTTTAGTAAATTCCAGACGGTCATTAAAATAGCCTACAAGCTCCGTCACCAGTTCGCTGGTCGAGGAAGAAGAAGGCTCCATATATTGCAGCACCGTTTCTTTGATGGCGTCTTCCGCCCGGCGATGATGATCGATAATGATCCGTTTCGGGATCGCTTCCATAACCTCTTTGCTTGCGCACAGCATCGGCCGGTGATGGTCGACCAGAAACAGCAGGCTGCCGGGCGTAATATGGGCCATTGCTCCGGTCCTTCCAACATCAGTTCCAGGTACTGTTCATCATCCTGGATCAGCTTCAGTTCATCACGCTGCAGCATTTCCTTGATCTTATCCAGTGCGTCAGTTTCGCCGCTGACAACGATATAAGTTTCCTTCTGCAGTGACAGCGCCATTTTCGCTACACCGATAGCACTGCCAATCGAATCAAAGTCCTCCATCATATGCCCCATAACGAAAACCTTATCTGCGGCAATGATCTGTTCATGGATCGTATGCGCTACGATACGTGCGCGCACGCGTGTACTTTTAGCAGTTACGGTAGTCGTGCCGCCAAAGAACTGTGTCCCGCCGTCTACGGCTACGACCACCTGGTCGCCTCCGCGCCCCAGCGCCAGATCCAATGCTTTGACTGCGTTCTGGCTCAGTTCTTCCAGATTGTCGCCTTCGCAGGCAATACCAATGCTCACTGTCGGAGTGATCTTATTGCCGACATGGATCTCACGTACACTGTCTAAAACGGGGAATTTCTGCTCCATTAAATCACGCAGGACCGCCTGATTAAAACCAATCAGACACAATTCTTTATTAGAACGGCTGATAAAGCCGTTTTCTTCCTCGGCCCACTTGCTCAGTACTTCATTGACCTCGCCGCTGATATTGGCGCGGGTCGTTTCGCTCATACCCTTCATCACGTCTTCATAATTATCAAACCTGACGTAGGCAGACACAGCTTCTCATTATCATATTTCTGGCGCAGCAGCTCAAAATCAGTCACGTCGCTCAGATAAACCATCAGGCCCGTGCCTTTTTTCTCACCTTTTTCCGATGTCTGCACCCGGCAATGCTTCAAATTATAGTAGCGGTCCTCGATCTGGATCAGGCGTTCTCCGTCCTTCACGCTCAGCGTGTCGAACGCATTGGCCGGCAGCGGCAGAACATCTTCCGGACGTTTGCCTCCAGATTTTTAGTACCTACATATTTACTGAACAGCTCATTTTTCCACTGCAGTTTACCGTCTTTGGCAAAAACAGCCATCCCGATATCCAGATTCTGAACGGCATGATGATTAGTACGCTCAATATTACGCACTACCGTATCCAGATAGCTGTTAAAGCGTACTTCCTTACTGCGCAGACTTTTTTTGTTGTAATAATACAACAGGCCGATCAGCAGAATACATACCGGTATCCATAACGGTTCGTAAAAACCGATAATGAACGTCAGAAAAACGATCAGTATCAGCGGTATGATATCACTGCGCGAATCCCAAATTTTGTTAAACATATACTCGCCTCATCTCTATGCGCGCTTGGAAGTCCTTTTCCCGCTGAGATTACGGAAATCAAATACCAGGTCAAACGCGCCCACAAACACAATAATCTGAGAAAATATCTGGACAAAAAACAACAGTGCCACCGATACAGTTCCCCACCATTTCGGCTTATTGTTTTTTCCAGCCACCAATAGATCAAAGCAATACCCTGCAATACAAAGAAAACACTGGTTATCACCTGCAGATTAACTGAGATATGGTACATCAGGCTTTCCGGATACTGAACATAATAGGAAACCATCAGCAGCGAAATACCATAAGCCACAGCATCCAGCCAGGTACGTTCCATTGCGTAAAAGGAGGAAACTCCTCAAAAGCAGCTCCCAGCTTACTCAAAATTTTACGATGCGGCCAGATAATTGACAAAGGCAATAATCGGAGCGCACAGGAAAAAAGCTCCCGGCATGATCAGTCGCATCATCCGAAGCATCTCGGCATTGCTTTTAACGGCTGCGTCGATCTCGGTCTGGCTCATTCCCATGGACTGGTAATAGCCTACGCTCTCACGGGCAGCCTCTTCCAATGAAGTAAACATCATATCGACCGGCTGGATACCCATGATATACAGCGCAATCAAAAAACTGGCACCGATAGAAATCAGGCAGGCCACCGAGCTGATCAGCATCAGCTTGAAAGGCTTATACCACGGCGCATACACTCGCCCAAGGTCAGCCCCACTAAACCAAAAGCAGCCAGCAGCGAAAAAGCATGCAGCGGGCTGATCAGAACTGCTACGGCAATATCAGCTACTATCAGCGTCATAACGCTCCAGCGCAGTCCGTTGCGCATACCGCAGATAGCGATAGGCAGGGGCCATAAAAAATTGATAAAGCTGCCGATGACCGGCACATACATGCTGATAATAGCAAAAACTATGGCGATAGCGGCCAAAATACCCGCTTCTACCATGCAGAAGTTTTACGAATCACTTAATTTCCTCCTTCGTAGCTATACATACATTATATATAGCTAGGTATGTATATTCTACACCGAAAACGGCAAAAACGCAAAAAATAAGTGGCGCTGCCCAAAGCAGCGTCACCTTATAAAACGGTTTTATTTCCATTCAGTTTTAGCTTTTACCAGAACGCCATCGGCCTGAGGCACCAGCTCAACCAAATGTACTACATCGAACAGTGAACGATCCAGGACTTTTTTCTGCTGCAGCCTGCTTTGCTGCAGCGCAGCCGTAAAATCGACACTGATACTGCCCTGCTCATACTTGGTCGTAACACTATCCGCATCGATATCCACCCTGTCGATCACCAGATCTACGATAGCCATGATCAGCTTGCTCCCCATCAGCTCCACTACCAGCTGCGCAAAATCATTGTCTGCGACAGCAAAATCGACCAGCTTCAGCCTTGTAAAAGCAGATTCGGCATCGACATTAAACACCTCGACCTGCAGCAGCAGCTCCAAGTGCCGTGCGTTGTATGCTGCAGCTCCAGCCGCAGCAGATCAGGCTCGGCATAAGCCAGAGACTGTAATGTAAATTCGCTGCCGGCCAGGCTTTGACGCACATAATCCACGATTTCATCATAAGGGACTACCAGACCGCCCTGGCTCAGCTGCTCCCATTTCTGCGCCGAGAACCACAGCTGCCCCTTATCTTTCAACGGCCGCAGTCTTTCACTGACCGTCGCGATTTTTTCTGATAAACCGTTTCCGCCCGATCAGCATGTTTTTCTATTTTAGAAAACAAATTTCCTGATTTGTTTCGCAAAGCTTCCTTCAGCTCACGCAATTCAAAACGTTTGCTTTCATCGCCCAAAGGCGTGTCTTTGCAATCCATTTTTTCAAAATCTTCACTGTGCTTCATTCCCTCTTTACGGGCGCTTTCATAAACTTCCCGGAATTCAGCAATATCTTCGGGACGCCCGGCCTTAATCCAGGCATTAGCGGCCTTGCCTACAGCATAAGTCACCGATACACCTACCGGCACCTGGATCGGCGCTATTGGAATCAACGTTACCAGTGTCTGACCGACAAAAGTCGCCCCCAGTGAAGTCAAAAGTCCCAAAACAGCACTTTCTTCCAGCTTTACTCCGCGCAGCTCGCCCAGGCGCATAATCATATAGACCTCGTTAGCCATCAAAGCCATTGTTCCCACCAAAGGCGCAACTACAATCACACCGGCACGGGCTGCTCCCCAGCGGCAGATCTTTTCAGCTTCCCACTCTATATCGACAGGCTGTAATTCTTTTTCTTCGGTCATGGTATCACCTCTTTGCGATTGTTCCTGCTGTTATAATTCGCTTTTGCATCAACTTATCCTGCAATGTTACTAAAATATCACAAAGCCGCTATTTGTAAATTTTCATTAAAATATTATCCAATTATAATATTTTTGATATCTGGATATATAAAAACAACCAACTTTACTGGATAGAATATCTATCAGGCTGCCCTCTGAATGGTTTTAGACAGTTTTTATAATCATCCGGCCCTTTAACCATTTATTTTTTATTGTTACTTATCAATTTCGACCCGTTCACCTAACAAACATCCATATTTTTCAAACAAATATCCAGCTTATATAATTAGGTTAAATAAACTCAGGCAGATATTTATTGCCGCTTAAATCAAAAACTATATTTTATTGAGGAGTGTTGTAAATGAAAATTCGTGTTTTAGTAGCTAAACCAGGCCTTGACGGACATGACCGCGGCGCCAAAGTCGTCGCCCGCGCCTTACGTGACGCAGGCTTTGAAGTTATTTATACCGGGATCAGGCTGACCCCGGAACAAATCGCTGAAGCAGCTCTGCAGGATGATGTCAAGGTCGTCGCCCTGAGCCTGCTTTCCGGAGCACATAACACCCTGTTCCCAAAAGTGGTCGAATTAATGCGGGCCAAAGGTTTAAACGATGTACTGGTTATCGGCGGCGGCGTTATCCTGATACTGATATTCCCCGGCTTAAAAGCCGCCGGTGTGGCCGAAGTCTTTACTCCAGGTACTCCTACCGGTAATATCGTCGATTTTATCAACGCCAATACCCACTGACCGCAGCCGGTAAAACAGTTCTCTTAAATCACACTGGCTTTAACAGCCAACCATTCAGGAGGTGTTTCCCTTGTCAACCCAGGTAAAAATAGAAAAAATGCTGCAGAAAACAGCTGTAGTTTTAGCGGCAGGCGGGGAAAAACGTATCGCCAAACAGTACGCAGCCGGTAAAATGACAGCACGGGAAAGGATCGCCTCACTGCTGGACGAAAACTCCTTTGTTGAATTAGACCGTTTCGTCAAACACCGCTGTACTGATTTCGGCCAATCCCAAAAGGCGCTGCCCGGCGAAGGCGTCACAACCGGCTATGGTACTGTCTCCGGCCGTCTGGTCTACGTTTTTGCCCAGGATTTTACAGTCGAAGGCGGTTCCTTAGGCGAAATGCACGCCGCAAAAATCGTCAAAGTCCAGCGCCTGGCTCTGAAAATGGGTGCGCCGCTTGTCGGACTTAACGATTCCGGCGGAGCACGTATTCAGGAAGCTGTCGATGCCATGTCCGGCTATGGCAAGATTTTTTTCAATAATACTCTGCCTCGGGAGTAATCCCGCAGATCTCGGCCATTATGGGACCTTCAGCCGGCGGCGCAGTCTACAGTCCGGCACTGACAGACTTTATTTATATGGTCAGAAACACCTCTAAAATGTTCATCACCGGCCCAGCAGTTGTTCAAGCCGTCACCGGCGAAGATGTGACCCAGGAACAATTAGGCGGCGCCATGACCCATAACGGTACTTCCGGCGTAGCACATTTTGCCGCTGAAAATGATAGCGACTGTCTGCGGCAGATCCGTTATCTTCTCAGCTTTCTGCCTTCAAATAATCTGGAAGCGGCGCCTGTCGTCGACACAGGAGATGCCCCACAGCGTATCGACGCCAGACTGAATACCCTGCTGCCGGACAATTCCAATCAGGCCTACGATATGAAAACCGTTATCACATCAATTGTTGACAACGGCGAATTTTATGAATCACAACAATACTGGGCTGCAAATATCATCACCTGTTTTGCCCGTATGGACGGACAGACTGTTGGGATCATTGCCAACCAGCCTTAAAATCATGGCAGGCTGCTTGATATCAACGCCTCTGATAGCGGCACGCTTTATCCGTTTCTGCGATGCCTTCAATATCCCCCTGCTGAATCTGGTAGATGTTCCCGGGTTCCTGCCGGGCTGTAATCAGGAATACGGCGGTATTATCCGCCACGGAGCCAAAATGCTGTATGCTTATTCCGAAGCTACTGTACCCAAGATCACAGTCATTACCCGTAAAGCCTATGGCGGTTCATACATCGCCATGTGCTCACAGGATCTCCGTGCCGATCAGGTCATAGCCTGGCCAACTGCGGAGGTAGCAGTAATGGGTCCTGCCGGTGCAGCTAATATCATTTTCAAAAACGACCCTGATGTAAAAGCCAAAACTGAGGAATACATCGACAACTTTGCCACACCATATCAGGCTGCGATGCGAGGTATGGTCGATCTGGTCATCGAACCGCAGAACACCCGTCCCACTGTCATCAACGCCCTGCAAATGCTGCAGAGCAAACGCGAGACCCGCCCTGCGAAACGTCACGGAAATATTCCTTTATAGTCAGCTGTACATCCTTTGAAAATAAAATAGCTTCGTTTGCAAACCGCAAAATAATGTCCTTTAACAGGTAACCTCATACACCTTTAAGCGGCACATTATCTTTGCGGTATTTTTTACCCATAAATTGTCCTGCTGTACTGTCTATTGCCAGCTTCAGCAAGACTGTTATTTTCTGGAGAGAAGGAGTTGATAATCATGACCCCGGACGTACAATTTTTATTACTGCTTGCTGTTATTGCTTTACTTTTCATTACCGAACTGATCCCGCTTGCCGTCACATCGATCGGCGGCGCCGTTGCCTGCGGCCTGTTAGGCTTCATCACACCCAAAGCCGTCTTTTCCGGCCTTTCCAATTCTTCAGTACTCCTATTTGCCGGCATGTTCGTCGTCGGTGCAGCAATGTTCCATACCGGGCTGGCGCAGAACATCGGGAAAAAAGTAGTCTCGGTATTCGGTACCAGCGAAAAAAGCCTGATGCTGGGTATCATGATCATCGGCGCTGTCCTGTCAGGTTTTTTGTCTAATACCGGCACGACGGCCTGCCTGATGCCTGTTGTACTGGGCATCTGCTCCGCTGCCAGGCTTCCGGCTTCCAGGCAGCTGCTGCCGCTGGCATTCGGCATCGCTTTCGGAGGCATCTTCACTATTATCGGTACACCGCCGAACCTGATCGCTTCCAACGCTTTAGTCGAAGCAGGTTTCAGGCTTTGGCTTTTTTGAATTTGCTGGGTCGGTATTCCTATCGCTATCGCCGGCACCCTGTACATGATGTTCATCGGCTACCGTTTTCTGCCTAAAGTCAATGCGGCCGCCGATATAGAAATCGAACAGGAATTCGACGTCAGTAATGACAATCCTCAAAAACAGCTTATTTTCCGGTCTGATCCTTTTAGGCGTTAGTCATCGTTATGGCTTTGAACCTGAAATTCATTACCCTGGAAATGGCGGCTGTTATCGGCGCGCTCGTCGCCGTATTGACCGGCTGCCTGACTGAAAAGCAAGCTTATGCCAGCATCGACTGGGTTTCAATCTTCCTGTTCGCCGGTATGATCTCCGTTTCATCCGCCATGGATAAAACCGGTGCCGGCAAACTGCTGGCTAAATTCTGCGTCGATCTGCTCGGCGGCACGCCTTCACCCTTATTCGTAGCCGCATTGTTATTTTTAGTATCCAGCTTTTTGACACAATTTATGTCCAACACAGCAACAGCAACATTACTCTGCCCCATCGGAGTTGCTATTGCCCAACAGATAGGCGCTTCACCTCACGCCGTCGTCATGTCGATCACCATCGGCATCGCCTGCGCCTATGCCACTCCTGTCGGTACACCGCCTAACACACTGGTTTTAGGGCCTGGCGGCTATCGTTTCATGGATTATGTTAAAGTTGGCACTCCTTTGATTTTCGTAAGTTTTATCGTTTCCATGATTGTTATCCCTATTGTCTGGCCTTTCTTTAAATAAACTTTCACAGCACCTGTTCAGCAGCAGGTGCTGTTTATTTTATAGCAAACCTTTTTTTTGTCTCCCGCTCCGTGATACAATAATAAAAAAGTCTGAAAGGAGCGGTCGGTTTATGGCAAAAGCCGTCTGCGGGCGCTTTGCCCCTACGCCCAGCGGCAGAATGCACCTCGGCAATGTTTTCTGCGCCCTGCTGGCCTGGCTGTCAGCAAAAAAACAGGGCGGAACCATCACACTGCGTATCGAAGACCTTGACAAGCCCCGCTGCCCTGCCGGCAGCGACATGCTTTTAGAAGATGATCTGCACTGGCTGGGCCTGGAATGGGATACCGGAGGCAGCGCCGGCGGAAAAGATGCACCCTATTATCAAAGCCGCCGTTTTGACATCTATGCCGCCTATTTTACACAGCTGCAAAACTGGGACTGACTTACCCCTGCTTTTGCAACCGGGCTGAGCTGCACGCCGCCCAGGCACCGCATCTAAGTGACGGACGCATTCTGTACGCCGGTACCTGCCGCCATTTGACAGCCGAACAGACAGCTGCCAAAGCCCGCACCAAAGACCCGGCACAGCGGCTGCGGCTTCCTGATACTGCTGTCAGCTTTATCGACGGACATTATGGTCCGTATACGCAGAACCTGGCTGCTGAATGCGGCGATATCATCCTGCGGCGCAGCGACGGTGTTTACGCCTATCAACTGGCAGTGGTCGTCGACGATTCCCTGATGGGCATCACGGAAATTGTCCGCGGCTGCGACCTGCTCAGTTCCACACCGCAGCAGCTTTATCTGTACCAGCTGCTGGGCTTTACCCCACCGGCTTTTATTCATGTACCACTGCTGATGGCTGCAGATGGCAGACGTCTTTCCAAACGCGACCGTGATCTGGATCTCGGCTTTCTTCGTCAGCATTTTGTCAGTCCTCAGCCGCTCATCGGCCTCCTTGCCTTCCTGGCCGGACTGCTGCCGACACCTGAACCAGTCAGTGCCAAAGAACTGCTTCCGTTGTTCAGCTGGCAGAAAGTGCCCCATAACAATATCATCGTCAGTGAAAAGCTTTTAAATTTATTTAAACTATAAAGGAGCAACGCTATGCTTTATGTAGTTCTCGTAACCTTTGCCGCCGGTATGGCGACAGAATATTTTTTAGGCAACCGCTGGATAGTTTTTTCGCAGTCGGCGTACCGGCTTGCCTGTATTTTTTCTATCTGGAT